>PPYF01026585.1_pt1 | contig 90738 bp, 86 predicted proteins | sample 1559871 | NCBI WGS metagenome assembly PPYF01 (sample SAMN08240021, study PRJNA423297) | Human gut metagenome, whole genome shotgun sequencing project.
AAATAATGTCTTGATAGTAGTCATCAAATGGGGGAAATGATTATGAAGTTATTTATGCAGAAACCGCTGATTCAAAAGTTTGATCATGCCAAAGAGTTTGTGGAAGCATATCAGATTGGAGAGGGCGATTTCATTCTGGCAAGTAAGAGGATTTACGAGACCTATTTTGCACCGCTTAATCTGAAAGCGCGGGTTGAATATAAGAGTAACTACGGTGCGGGAGAGCCGACAGACGTGATGATCAATGCGCTTCTTGCGGATTTTCGGAAAGCAGGGTGTGACAGGATCATTGCGATCGGTGGCGGAGCGGTCATTGATATGGCGAAGATTCTTGTATTGGATGGAAATGCAGCTGCGGAGCAATATTTTCGAAGGGAAGTACCTCTTCGCAAAGTGCATCCGCTCATTGCTGTGCCGACCACTTGTGGTGCCGGTTCGGAAGTGTCAAATGTGTCAATTACCGAATTGACAAGTATTCACAGTAAGCTGGGGCTGGCTGTGGATGAGATTTACGCAGATGATGCAGTGCTGATTCCGGAACTATTGACAGAGCTTCCGTATGAATTTTTTGCTACAAGCGCTATTGATGCGTTTATCCACGCCATCGAGTCTTATGTGTCTCCGAAGGCAAATCTGTACACGAAAATGTTCAGCATGAAAGCAATGGAAATGATTATAGAAGGCTTCCGGGCAATTGCGGAAAAAGGGCCGGAGTATCGTATGGAGCTTCTGGAGCAATTCTTGATTGCCAGCAATCTGGCGGGGATTGCATTCGGAAATGCAGGTACGGGAATGGTTCACGCCATGTCTTATCCTCTGAGCGGGCATTATCATGTGGCGCATGGTGAGGCAAATTATCAGTTCCTCACAGCGGTGTTTGCGGCATATCAGAAGATGAAACCGGAGGGGGAGATTCGAGAATTGAATCAATTTCTGGGAAATCTTTTGAAATGTGAAGAGGACATAGTATATATTGAGCTTGAGAAGCTGTTAGACCGGATGATTGGGCGGAAAAAGCTTCGGGAATACGGCATGAAGGAAGAAGAGATCAGACTCTTTGCTGAAAGTGTGAATGAAAGCCAGCAAAGACTTCTGAATCAGAGCTATGTAAAACCGACCGTAGAACAGATGGAAGAAGTATACCGTCAATTATATTAAAATGCGAAAGCAAAATGTCCGCTCTAAAGTGTGCTTGACAAGGGCGGAAGATGTGCTATGATAATTGTGGAACAATTTTATAGGATTGATGACAAGGGAGCTTGCACGGAAGCGGGCTGAGAGTGGGCTGACACCGCCCAGACCTATAACCTGATTTGGATAATGCCAACGTAGGGATGCGTTTATAAGGGATTTTTGAATCTCCTTTGTCTTCAATCGAAGACGAAGGAGGTTTTTTATGTTCAATTTTTTAGTGAATGCAGAGGGAGGGCTTACGACAGCGGGATATGCTGTCAGCATTACGGCAGGCGTGTTCTTATTTGCATTGGCACTTCTGTTTGCCGGCAAGACTTCTGAGAAAAAGAAAATGTCTACGAAGCAGCTGGTGTTCTGCGCAATGGCAATGGCACTTGCATTTGTGACATCTTATGTGAAGGTATTTTCTCTGCCATGGGGAGGAAGTGTAACACTTTGCAGTATGCTGTTTATTGTACTGGTTGCAAACTGGTATGGTGTAAAAACAGGTGTCTTAGTAGGTCTTGCCTATGGAATTCTGCAGTTTATCCAGGAGCCTTTTGTACTTTCTTTTTTCCAGGTTTGCTGCGATTATATTCTCGCATTTGCAGCGCTTGGTCTGGCAGGATTATTTGCGAAGAAATCCCACGGTCTGATCAAAGGATATGTTGTGGCGGTTCTGGCAAGAGGCGCTTTTCATGCGCTGGGAGGTTATTTGTACTGGATGGATTATATGCCGGATAATTTCCCGGTCGCATTAAAGAGTATCTATCCGATTGCATATAACTACAGCTTCTTACTTGCCGAGGCGGCGATCACACTGATCATTGTGTCAATTCCGGCGGTGTCAAGGGCGTTAGACCAAGTGAGAAAGACTGCGTTATCCTAGCGCTAAGGAAGAAAATCAAAGTAGATGAAGGAAACAGATGAAAAAAGAGAAAGAAGGAGTCAATGATGTTAGGAACATATATTCAAAATGTAAGAAAGAATACACCGCTGGTACATAATATTACAAACTATGTAACAGTCAATGATGTTGCAAATGTTCTTCTGGCGTGCGGCGGAAGTCCGATCATGTCAGATGAGCCGGAGGATGTGGAAGATATTACTTCCATCTGCGGTGGATTAAATATTAATATTGGAACTTTAAATCAGAACAGTATCAAGGCAATGTTCTTAGCCGGCAAGAAAGCGCAGGAGCTTGGTCATGTATTGCTTCTTGATCCGGTGGGAGCAGGAGCAAGTGCGCTTCGCACAAATACAGCGGTTAACCTGATGAAAGAACTTTCCTTCGATGTAATCCGCGGAAATATTTCCGAGATTAAGACGCTGGCATTGGGAAGCGGCACGACAAAAGGTGTGGATGCTGATGTGGCAGATGCAGTGACCGAGGAGAATCTCGATGAGGCAATCGCATTTGTAAAGGCATTTGCAAAAGAAGCAGGATGTATTGTGGCAGTGACCGGAGCGATTGATTTGATCAGTGACGGAGAAGCGTGTTATGTAGTAAGAAACGGGCGTCCAGAGATGGGAAAAATTACAGGGACAGGATGTCAGTTGTCTGGACTTATGACAGCATTTCTTGTAGCAAACCAGGACGAAAAACTTCCGGCAGCTGCAGCGGCAGTCTGCGCTATGGGACTGGCAGGAGAGATTGGCTGGGATCATATGAAGCCGGAGGATGGAAATTCCACATACAGAAACCGCATCATTGATGCAATTTATCATATGGATTCGAAGACCTTGGATGAAGGAGCAAAATATGAAGTGCGGTAAGAAATGGGAAGAAAAAGATCTGCTTCTTTATGCGGTGACGGATAGAAGCTGGCTGAACGGAAGAACGCTTTACAGCCAGGTGGAAGAAGCAATCAAAGGCGGAGCAACATTCATTCAGCTGCGGGAAAAAGAACTAAATGAGGATGCTTTTCTGGAAGAGGCAAAAGAAATCAAAGAATTGTGTGCCCGTTATCACGTGCCTTTTGTGATCAACGACAATGTGGAAATTGCGCTGGCGATGGATGCGGACGGTGTTCATGTGGGACAAAGTGATATGGAAGCGCTGGACGTGCGGGCGAAGCTTGGACCGGATAAAATAATCGGAGTGTCAGCGCAAACGGTAGAGCAGGCGCTGCTTGCGCAGAAGCACGGAGCGGATTATCTGGGCGTAGGGGCAGTGTTCACAACCGGTTCCAAGGCAGATGCCGATGATGTGAGTCACGAAACGTTAAAAGCAATCTGTGAAGCAGTTGATATTCCGGTGATAGCCATTGGCGGAATCGGGATTCACAACGTCATGGAACTTGCAGGAAGCGGAATCTGTGGGGTGGCAGTTATCAGTGCAATCTTTGCCCAGCCGGACATACTGGAAGCGACGAAGGTGTTGAAAAAAGAGACACAGAAGATGGTGACTGCATGATAAAAGGAGCAATTTTTGATGTAGATGGAACCATCTTAGATTCTATGAGTATTTGGGATGAGGCAGGAAGCCGTTATTTGAGAGCTAAGGGCATAGAGGCACCGTCAGATCTCGGAGATACGTTATTTGCCATGACAATCACAGAAGCGGCAGCTTATCTAAAAGAAAAGTTTGCGCTGGAGGAGACGACAGACGCTATTGAAAAAGGCGTTCTGGATACGGTGAAAGATTACTATTATGAGGAGGCTCCTCTAAAAAGCAAAGTAGTGGAAGTTTTAGAGATGCTGAAAAGCAACAAGATTCCTATGGCAGTAGCTTCCTCCAGTGAGAAAGCACATATCGAAGCGGCATTTCAAAGGCTTGGGATACGGAAGTATTTTCAGGTGATTTATACTTGTCAGGAAGTAGGAGAAGGAAAGAGCAGTCCGCTGATTTTTGAGAAAGCCTGTGAGAGTATCGGAACGACTCCGAATGAAACTTACGTGTTTGAAGATGCACTTCATGCAATGAGAACGGCAAAGAATGCAGGATTTCGAACAGTGGGAATCTATGACTGGTACAGCAGGAAAGAGCAAGAAGAGATTCGAAAGACAGCAGATATTTATATCGAGAGCTGGGAACAGCATTCAAAGCTATGGCAGGTATTAGAAAACGACCGTGAGAATAGCAAGAACATGATAGAACCAAAGAAATGATATGAGAAATAAGGCGGCAGACCGGGGGCACCACTTTCTGTCGCCTGCCTTAAGAGGCAGTATAAAATTAATGCGTATTTTGTAGAAGTTCAAAAGAAAAGAGGAGAAAAGAACATGAGAACAGCATTAACAATCGCTGGAAGTGATTCCAGCGGAGGCGCCGGAATTCAGGCAGATATAAAAACGATGATTACAAATGGCGTATATGCCATGAGTGCAATTACAGCACTGACTGCCCAGAATACGACTGGCGTAACAGGGATTATGGAGGTGACTCCAGAATTTTTAGGCGAACAGATGGATAATATTTTTACCGATATCCGCCCGGATGCGGTGAAGATCGGAATGGCGTCGTCTGTAGCTTTGATTGAGAAAATTGCAGAGAAGTTGAAAGAGTATCAGGCAGAAAATATTGTGGTAGATCCGGTGATGGTGGCAACCAGCGGGGCGAAGCTTATCAGTGAAGATGCCATTGATGCGCTGAAAACCTATCTGCTTCCAATGGCGACCGTGTTAACACCGAATATCCCGGAAGCGGAGATTTTGTCCGGGATGAAAATAGAACGGGAAGAAGCGATGATCGAGGCGGCGAAGCTTATCAGTGAAAATTATCATTGCGCAGTTCTTTGTAAAGGCGGACATCAGCTCAACGATGCCAATGACCTGTTGTATAGCGAAGGCAGATTTCGCTGGTTTTACGGAAAACGAATTGACAACCCGAATACCCACGGTACAGGATGTACCCTGTCAAGTGCGATTGCATCGAATCTGGCAAAAGGTTACACGTTGGAGACTTCTGTAGAGCGGGCGAAAGAGTACATTTCAGGAGCGCTTGCTGCGATGCTGAATCTGGGAGCCGGGAGCGGTCCGATGAACCATGGCTTTGATCTGAAGAGTGCGTTTACCGAGGAATGTGATCATATTCAGCAAACATGCGAGAAGGTGCAGCAAGACGATAAGGAGGTGCGCGGATAATGTCAGAGAAGAGAACCTCCTTATGGGAAAATGGATTGATCTGGTTTGGCGCAGGAGTATCCATTGCGGAAATTTTGACCGGAACCTACCTCGCACCGCTTGGCTTCGAGAAAGGGCTTATGGCAATTATTCTTGGTCATCTTATCGGCTGCCTTATGCTGTTTTGTGCGGGTATCATCGGAGGAAAAGTAAGAAAAAGTGCCATGGAAACTGTTAAAATGAGTTTTGGACAGAAGGGAAGCTTACTTTTTTCGTTTCTGAATGTACTTCAGCTTGTAGGATGGACAGCAATTATGATCTATGACGGAGCGCTTGCGGCGGATGGTGTATTATCCGCGGGACGCTGGGTGTGGTGTCTGGTCATCGGCGCTCTGATCATTTTGTGGATCGTGATTGGAATTACCAATCTCGGTAAGGTGAATGTAATCGCTATGTCAGCGTTGTTTGTTCTGACTCTGATTTTGAGTAAAGTAATCTTTTTAGACAGCGGCGCGGTTGGAATGGCAGCGAACGACAGTATGACCTTTGGAGCAGCGGTGGAGTTATCGGTGGCAATGCCTCTTTCATGGCTTCCGCTGATCAGTGATTATACAAGAGAGGCAAAAGAGCCGGTGAAGGCAACTGCTGTCAGTGCAGCCGTCTATGGTGTAGTAAGCTGTTGGATGTATGTGATCGGAATGGGAGCCGCAATCTATACCGGAGAGTATGACATTGCAAAGATTATGCTGAAGTCAGGGCTTGGCATAGCTGGACTTCTGATTATCATTTTCTCCACCGTTACAACGACATTCCTTGACGCCTATTCTGCGGGAATCTCCAGTGAATCTATTGTGAGAAAATGGAATGGCAAACATGTGGCAGTTATCGTGACCGTCATTGGAACTGTGGCGGCAATGGTTTATCCGATGGATAATATAATGGACTTCCTGTATCTGATCGGTTCGGTATTTGCGCCGATGATTGCCATTCAGATTGCAGACTTCTTCCTGTTGAAACGGGATGCCAGCGGTCAGAATGTACAAGTGACTAATCTGGTCGTATGGTTGATCGGGTTCCTTGCGTACCGGATGTTGATGCATGTGGATATGCCGGTGGGAAATACGTTGCCGGATATGGTGATTACCATACTGGTGTGTGTGATTGCTTCGAAAGTAGTAAAAGAAAGATAGAGAAATTTTTACAACCGGCTGATTAACAGCCGGTTGTATGCAATACGCCGAGAAAAACAGGCGTAGATGTGTGACAATCAATAATCATGTAAAGGAAGGGACGGTCCAGACGGATCGTCTTTATTTCTTCCGGTGGGATCATGGACATTTTGGCAGTCATTTCTGCCGCAGAGGCAGCGCCTGCTTTTGTGCCCTGCTCTGTGACGCTGATATGAGTTTTGTGGAGAACCCTTTCGATGCAGATATTTCGACCTTCATAGTGACCAAGTTTCGCAAAGTCTGCACGTTTATAGTCAAATGCATCCGTCATTCCCATGTGTTGGAAAGTCTCGGACATGTTTTGATCGAAATCAGTTTCAAACTTTGGAATAGACGCCTCTACGGTTGTCAGTTCTGAATTGGTAAGAAGATTCCGCAGTTGTTCTCCGGTTAAGGAAGCAATATAATCTTCCATGGAAATGCCCTCGTCCGGCAAAAGAGCAGCGAACGCATAGTCTCCGTTTGCATAATATTTCAAAAATCCGGAAGCCTGCCCGTCTTTTAGATATTCATATTCGGAAGAATGGAGATATTCCACTTCTTCGGTTGTTCCGTCTTCTTTTGTAAATATTCCGTTGTCTATCTGATCTTCGGTATAAGGCGCCTCCCAGTCGGCTTCAAAAGTGAGCGCATTGACAAGATACATGACAGCTTCATCGGGAATCTTGTCAAGAAGCGTTGGAATCATTTCTTTCGTGTGCCTGGAAGTCCAGTCGTTGATAGCGTCAACGGTGGACGAATCAAAGGGGGCTTTATAGATACCGGCTTGAAAATAATCTGCGTTTGTCTGCAGGAAATCAGGGGTTACCGTCAGTTTTTTATCCTCTTTTAGCCAAATGCTGTTTGCAAGAAGAAGCGCGGCGTGCTCCTCATCGGCTAATTGATTCACATAGGCGTGAAGGTAAGGATTGAGTCGGTCCACCGGGAGCCCGAGAACATCTTCCATCTGGGTAAGCGTATCTTTGTTGGCTCCATTTGCAGTCATGGCAAGTGCAAGTTCTAAAGAAAGCGGAGAAAGCAATAGATTTTCCTTGTCGGTCATGCTTTCCTTTAATAAGCGCACTGCAAAATCAGTGGAGGAAAGAAGCGCTTCTTCTGTTAACGCAGTATCTGTTTGGACATCGGAAGCTTTTACGTCTTTCATCAAATCTACGGTGCTGGGCGAGCTGCTGCATCCGGTAAGAAATAAACTGCCGGTCAGGAGCAAGGTCAGAACGGATGCGGTTAATTTTTGTTTCATAAAGGACCCCCTTGTTGGTTAGTTTACGGAATGTTTTACCGTTTGATTGTGCGGTTATTATACTATATTTACAGTTGCAAAGAAAGCAATCAGAAAGAAATGGAAAATTGTTTTACAAGTAGACCGCGGAATGATAGAATAGAGAAAGATTTTATGACGGAAAGATAAGGAGTGTAATCTTGATGGAAGAAAAACAGCATAAAAGGCGTGTGCGTTATTCGGGGACGCATCCGAGAACATATAAAGAAAAGTACAAAGAGCACCAGCCGGAAAAATACGCAGATACGATTTCAAAAGTGATTTCAAAGGGAAGTACGCCGGCGGGGATGCACATTTCTATTATGGTGAAGGAGATTTTGGAGTTTCTTGCTATCAAGCCGGGAGAGACTGGACTTGATGCCACTCTCGGATATGGCGGTCATACGAAAGAAATGTTGAAATGTCTGAACGGAGAGGGACATATTTACGGACTGGATGTGGATCCGATTGAATCTGCAAAGACAAAAGAACGTCTGGAAAAACAGGGCTTTGGGAATGATATATTGACGGTAAAGCTGATGAATTTTAAAGACATTGACCAGGTGGCAGAAGAGGCGGGCAAGTTCGATTTTATTCTGGCGGATCTGGGTGTGTCTTCCATGCAGATCGACAATCCGGACCGTGGATTTTCTTATAAGGTGGAAGGACCTCTGGATCTTCGTTTGAATCCGCAGAATGGAATCAGTGCGGCAGAGCGGATCTGTAATATTTCCAGGGAAGAGCTGATGGGAATGCTGATTGAAAATGCGGATGAGCCTTATGCAGAGGAAATTGCCGATGCGGTGGTGACAAAGCAGAAACGGGGCGAGAAGATTGTTACGACCAAAGACCTTCAAAGAGTGATTGAGGAAGCATTGTCGTTTCTTCCGAAAGGGGAACAAAAAGAGGCGGTGAAAAAATCTTGTCAGAGAACTTTTCAGGCGCTTCGCATTGATGTAAATCAAGAATACGAAGTGTTGTATGAATTTTTAGAAAAGCTGCCGGGAGTGCTCGCTCCGGGCGGACGTGTGGCAATTTTGACGTTCCATTCAGGAGAAGATCGTCTGGTGAAGAAATCTTTCAAACGTTTCTTAAAAGAAGGCGAATATGCTGAGATTGCGAAAGACGTGATTCGTCCGTCGCAGGAAGAGTGTGTAAAGAATCCGCGCGCCCGTTCAACGAAACTGAGATGGGCGATTAAGGCATAAAACATAGGAAGAGAATGAGGAAAAAAGATGGATTATATATTACTGCTTTTAGGCTTTTTATTGTTGATCAAAGGAGCAGATGCGTTTGTAGACGGAAGCTCCAGTGTGGCGAAGATTTTAAAAATACCGACGATTATTATCGGGCTTACGGTAGTGGCTTTCGGGACAAGTATGCCGGAGTTTTCTGTCAGTCTGACGGCGGCTATGAAGGGAAGCAATGATCTGGCGGTAAGTAATGTGCTGGGGTCGAATATTTTTAACCTGCTGGTTGTACTTGGGGCATGCTCTTTGATTCAGCCGGTACAGGCAAAGAGCTCTCTATTAAAGAAAGAATTTCCATTTTCGATTTTTATTGCAGTTATTTTATTATTGCTGGATTCCGATTTCTCCATTTCCAAAGTCTTGGAAGGAGAAGGCACGTTTACACTTGGAAGATTAGGTGGAATTTTATTTCTGATTTTATTTGCAGTCTTTTTGTACGCGACAGTGAAAACGGCGCTTCGTTCCAGAGATGAGATGGTAGATGAAGAGGAATATAAGGTGATGAGTCCGGTAAAGAGCGCGCTTTATATTATCATCGGACTTGCCGGAATCATCTGGGGCGGCGATCTTGTTGTGGACAGCGCCTGCAGTATTGCAGAGACATTTGGATTAAGTCAGACATTTATCGGGCTTACGATTGTAGCAGTCGGAACTTCCCTGCCGGAGCTTGTGACATCTATGGTTGCTGCCGGAAAAGGAGAAAATGATCTGGCAGTGGGCAATGTAGTCGGATCGAATATTTTCAATATTCTGCTGATACTCGGAGCATCTGCGACCATCAAGCCAATCGCTCTTGATATCACGGCAGTCTACGACACATTGATCTTAATCGTGGCAAGCCTGATCGTTTATCTCTGCGCACTCAGCAAACGGGAGATCAAAAAAGGCGAAGGAGCAATCTTCCTTCTGTGCTATCTCGTATTTTTTGTGTATGTATTGACGCGGTGATTGATTTGGGACGTTAATTTGGGACGTAGCAAAGTGCAACTTTGCTACGTCCCAAATTACGTTTCGGGGTGTCCTTTTTTGCATTTTTGGAACTTTTCCCATATTTACAAGGCGGCTAAGAAGCTCTATAATATAGTTACATTTATATTTTGGTTCTTAGAATTTTATCGAGGAATATTCTGATTCCAAATTCTAGAACAGATTCAAATGTCTATCCACAAATTCTGTGGACGTATCCAAGAAAGAGAAAAATTAATATAACAAAGGAGAAAGTGAGGAAATTGCATGGGGAAAAGTAATGCGGCGGTGAAAAACTGGATTTCTGTAAAGGAGCGTTTTGCGGACTTTTACAATGGCACAGTGTTTGACGGAAGGCAGGTGGTGAGAGCGGAGGAACTTCACAGGTATCGGGATGTAATTATGCGTTGGAAAGGGAAAATGGATCTGGTGATTCTGGCGTGCGAGAATCAAGAAAAAGTCCACTATGCCATGCCGGTAAGAAATATTTAAAAGCATTTATCCCCAATTATCCGATTAATCTGGTGGATGTCGGAAGACTGGGGAGGTTGGATGGATTTCAAACAGATTTACAAGTGGTATTCGGAATGATAAAATATAAGGGAAGTAGATATAAAAAAGAAATACAAAGTTATGTAAATGAACATAGAGAATATTTTGGGTGCCTCAGCTGGGATGATTTTCTTGCCATCCGTGAGATGATGAATCTAAATAAAAAGATGGAGAAACTATTAGAAAAGGAGAATAGGGAGGTTGTAGATATGTGTGGGTCATTAGATGCGTTATGCGAAGATTATAAAGAAGAAGGAAAAGTTGAAGGCTTTCAGCTCGCTGCGAAAATCTGTAAAGAATTGATGCGGTGTGTAAATATTACAGATGAAGAGCTGGCAAAGAAATACCACTGTACGAAAGAAGAAGTGGCGAATGCCAGAAAAATGTTTACAGAGTAGCAGGAGAATTATGACTAATATGAAAGAGAAAAATGCATACGAGAAAATATATGATGTGATTCGTGGAATCCCGGAAGGAAAGGTAGCGTCTTACGGACAGGTTGCAGAGCTTGCCGGAAATCGCAGGTGGGTGCGAGTAGTGGGCTATGCCCTTCATGCACTCCCGCCCGGAAGTGATGTGCCTTGGCATCGGGTAGTAACGAAGGAAGGAAAATTATTTTGCTGCAAGGACGGAAGTGGCTGCAATATTCAAGCAACATTGTTGGAAAAAGAAGGGGTAAAACTTGCGGCTGGGAAGGTAGACATGGAGCAGTTCCAGTGGCGCAGGAGATTGCTGTAAGAAACAAATTACCCCTGTATCACAATCGTCACCGTAAAGGTATCATCGGTATAAGAGATGTCCATATCACCATTGTATTTTTCTATTCTTTAAGCACCTGCTTCCGCCTGTGGAAATAGTAAGGGATCAAGAGAAGTGCGGTAGCACCCCATGCCAGCGGGTAGCTGTAAAGCAGAGTTGATAATTCGCCGGTCATCGGTGTGACAAATAATATCCACGTAAGTCTCACTAGGAGTACGCCGCCAAGGGTGATCGTAGAAGGAATTAAAACATCTCCGATCCCGCGCAGTGCACCGGAGAATATCTCTACGAAGATAAAGATGACATAACTCGGTGTGATCAGTCGCAGCATATATACGCCAATATCAACTACAGCTTGATCTGTGGTGAAAATATGATACAGCGGGCGGCAGAAAATCATAAGAAATACAATCAGACTGCCACATACGGTGAGCGCCATGGCAAGGCAAACGCGCACGCTTTTCTTTACCCGGTCGAATTTTCTTGCACCGAAATTCTGACCGGAAAATGTAGTAATCGCAATGCCGAATGATCCGCAGACTGTCCAGAAGATGGCGTCAAGTTTTCCGTAGGCAGCCCATGCAGCAGCCGTATCCGTTCCGAAGTTATTAATGACTGCCTGAATGATAATATTGGAAATGCTGTAGCCAAAGGACTGAATGCCGCCGGGCAGTCCGATCTTAAGTTCGGATTTTAGAAGCGCTCCATGAAAACGGATAGCTCGAAGCTCAAGCTTTAGAATTCCGTAGGACTTCATCAAAGAGCGGGTGACAAGTATGGCACTGACTCCCTGAGAGATCACCGTTGCAATGGCAGCCCCTGCAATACCCATGTGAAATACAATGACAAATAAAATATCAAGTATTATATTAATAACGCAGCAGATCACAAGATAAATAAGCGGTCGCCGGGAATCACCAATCGCGCGCATGATCGAAGAACCCATATTATACGTCAGGGTAAAGATCATACCTAAAAAGTAGATTCTAAGATACAGAATAGAATCCGGTATGACATCCGCAGGTGTCTTCAAAAGGTGCAGAAGAGCAGGAGTAGAAAACCAGCCAATGACGGAGATTAAAATACTTACTGTGATAGAAAAGGCATATGCAGTGTGAAGTCCTTTGCTCAATTGTTTCAAGTTTTTCGCCCCGTAAAATTGGGAAATGATGACAGTGGCTCCCGCGGATAATCCGGTGAAAAATCCAATGACAAAGTTTGTCAGCACTGCCGCAGATCCGCCTACACTTGCAAGAGCCTGCTTCCCGACAAAGCGTCCGACGATGATCGCATCTACCGTATTGTACAATTGTTGAAATAAGGTTCCCACCATAATGGGAAAGAAGAAAATAAGTAACTGTTTCCAGATAACGCCTTCTGTGATCTGGTTCTTTTTATCCATGACAAGTCCCCCTTTCCTGTCATACAAATCAGAGACAGCAACGTCTCTCTACATAATTACACAATTCTTGTTGTCCATTTCGAACAATCCCATACTTCATTTACTACATCCTGATAAAATTCAGGCTCATGACATATAAGAAGCAGTGTTCCGCGATATTCCTGCAAAGATTTTTTGAGAGCATCCTTTGCATCGGCATCCAGATGATTGGTAGGCTCATCCAGCAAAAGAACGTTGGTCTCCCGGTTGATGATTTTGCAGAGACGCACCTTCGCCTGTTCACCTCCGCTCAGAACACGAACCTGACTTTCAATATGCTTTGTAGTAAGTCCGCATTTTGCAAGTGCAGAACGTACTTCATACTGGTTAAAGGATGGGAATTCCTGCCAGATTTCTTCGATACAGGTTGTCTTATTCTGATAATCGCCTTCCTGTTCAAAGTATCCGGGCAGAATATTTTCGCCGGTCTCGCATTTCCCAGATAAGGGCGGTACGATTCCTAGAAGACTCTTGATCAGCGTAGTCTTTCCGATTCCGTTTGCTCCGGTAAATGCAATTTTGGAACCTCGTTCAATGGCAAAATTTAACGGACTGGACAGAGGTTCCTCATATCCGATGACAAAATCTTTCACTTCAAAAATATTTTTTCCCGGAGTCCGTCCCTGACGGAAATGAAATTCCGGCTTTGGACGTTCGGCGGCAAGCTCAATGACATCCATTTTGTCCAGCTTTTTCTGACGGGACATAGCCATATTTCTTGTAGATACGCGGGCTTTGTTGCGGGCAACAAAGTCCTTGAGCTGGCTGATTTCCTGCTGCTGACGTTTATAGGCAGCTTCCAGCTGCGCTTTTTTCACTTCGTAGACCTTCTGAAAATCATCATAATTTCCGACATAACGGGTGAGCTCCTGATTTTCCACATGGTAAATAATATTTACAACATCATTTAAAAATGGAATGTCGTGAGAGATTAAAACAAATGCGTTCTCATATTCTGTAAGGTAGCGTTTCAGCCAGCTGATATGTTCTTCATCCAGATAGTTTGTAGGCTCGTCCAGAAGAAGAATGTCCGGTTTCTGGAGAAGAAGCTTTCCGAGTAGGATACGGGTGCGCTGTCCGCCGCTTAAATCCGTGACATCCTTATCAAGTCCGATATCGGTAAGTCCGAAAGCACGCGCAATCTCATCGACTTTGGAATCAATGAGGTAAAAATCACGCAGAGTCAGTGTATCCTGAATGACACCTAATTCTTCCATCAGAGCATTCATAGTGTCTTCATCGGCATCACAGAGCTGTTCGCATATGGTGTTCATGCGAATTTCCATTTCAAAGAGATCAGCAAATGCAGATTTTAATACATCACGGATCGACAAGCCTTTCTCCAGAACAGTGTGTTGGTCAAGGTATCCGATATTTATATTTTTTGCCCATTCAATTTTTCCTTCATCAGGACGCTGGGCTCCTGTAATAATGTTAAAAAATGTGGACTTTCCTTCGCCGTTTGCACCGACAAGACCGATGTGTTCCCCCTTCAACATGCGGAAAGATACGTCCTGAAAAATGGCACGGTCTCCAAAACCGTGGGAGAGATGTTCAACTGTTAAAATACTCATAGAAAATAAACCTTTCTCTTCTTTTTTTCTTTCTCAGCATCTGCTGAATAAATCTATAATAATCTTACAATAAATTGCTTTATAAGGCAATCTTTGCTAGAATAGAAGTATTATGTTTGAAGTAATATTTTGCATAGAATACAAAAAAGTGTCGGGAAAGGAATAAGGCATATGAAGAAGTATGAAGAAGAACATTACAGATATGAAAAAATAAAAGATTGTATTTATCCGTGGGTCAAAGAGGAACTTCGTGATTCCAAGGCGTTAAATGGTAAGAATATATCAGAAAAGGACACACCGGTCATTGCGTTTGCCGGCGATCTTAAAATTATATTTGCCATAAAAAGAAGCGAAGAAAGTTACGAGATTTTGAAGGACAATATGCTTCCGCCGGAGATCGATGCGGAAACGTTATATCATACGGCGTGCGAAAATCTGGTGCGGGATGTAGAATTTGTAATCGGAAATACATGGTATGGTGGTTTTGGCATTATTGCGGATGGAATCCATGAAGCAAGCGCGCTTTGCTTCAAGCATATCTGGCAGGTGTGTGTAGATAAGCTGAAGGACGATCTTCTCATTGCAGTTCCTTCCAAAGAGACGGTCTTATTCGTTCCGGCATCCAACGAAGAAGCTGTAAAAAAATTAAAAGAAGATGCGGTAAACGGTTACCATGCAGGAACAGATGCAATCAGTCAGTCATTATTCCTGTTTTCGAAGGACAGAAAGGAACTGGTCGTTTATGAAGCATAAGATAAAAATGATAGGGTTCGATCTGGACGGAACACTTCTGACGGATCAAAAGGAACTTGGAGAGTATACAGTACAGATATTAAAAAGGGCTGTGGAAGAAGGAATTGTAATTCTTCCGATCACCGGACGTCCCTTGTGTGGACTTCCCGAAGAGGTGACAGGGCTTACCGGACTTCGCTATGCGATCACTGCGAACGGGGCAAGAATTCTGGATCTTAAGAATGCAGCTGTTTTAAAGGAACAGCTGGTAAGCGCAGAGACGGCAGAAAAGATTTTAGACATTTTGGGAAACTATGACTCTCTTCGTGAAATTTATTATGATGGCACAGGATATGCAGAGCGAGAAAAGCTTGAGCAGATCGACCATTTCTTTGAAGAAGGACCAATGGCAGAATATGTCCGTTCGACCAGACAGCCGGTGGAGAATCTGATGGATAAATTCCGGAAGGAGAGCCGGGAAGTGGATAAAGTGCAGGGAGTATTTGCCGATCTTGGAGAGCGGGAAGCGGCGCTTGATGAAATCAGGAAGCTGGAGGGAGTTACAATTACCGGAGCGCTCCATAATAATATCGAGGTAAATGCAGCCGGAGTGGATAAAGGAAATGCATTGTTGTGGCTTGCACAATATCTCGGCATTGCGCCGGAGGAGACAATGGCGTTCGGAGATGGCAATAACGATATTACGCTGCTTGAAAAGGCGGGTACAGGTGTTGCTATGAAAAATGGAATAGAAGAAGTGAAGCATGCAGCGGACAGGATTACCGAGAAGACAAATGACGAGGAAGGCGCTGCGAAGTTTATAGAAACTTATGTGTTAAAGAAGGGAGAATAACATGTTAGATGCATTAAAAGTAATCATTCTTGGAATTGTTGAAGGAATTACCGAGTGGCTTCCGGTGAGCAGTACCGGTCATCTTATTCTGGTTGGAGATCTGTTGGCGCCGGGGCTTAGCGATGAATTTATGGAAATGTTCAATGTAGTAATTCAGCTTGGAGCGATCATGGCGGTAGTTGTCTTGTATTTTCATAAGCTGAATCCGTTTTCGCCGAAGAAGACAAAGAAGCAGAAGCTTCTTACATGGCAGATGTGGATTAAAGTAGCTATCGCATCAGTTCCGGCTGCGATTGTCGGGCTGCTGTTTAATGATATTCTTGATAAAATATTTTACAAGCCATTTCCAGTGGCTGTGATGCTGATCGTCTACGGTGTTCTGTTTATCGTGATTGAGAACCGCAATGCCGGACGCAGACCATCCGTAAATAAAATTGCAGATTTGTCTATGTCTATGCTTCTGTGGATTGGATTTTTCCAGATGTTGGCATTGATTCCGGGTACATCCAGATCCGGTGCAACTATTGTGGGAGCTCTGATCATCGGCGTGTCCAGAGAAATTGCGGCAGAGTTTACATTTTTTTTGGCAATTCCGGTGATGTTTGGAGCAAGCTTATTAAAGCTTATTAAATTCGGCTTTGCATTTACGGCAGGAGAATTCGGATATCTTATGCTTGGTTGTGTGGTCTCTTTTGCAGTATCGATTTTCGCGATCAAGTTCCTCATGAGCTATATTAAGAAGAACGATTTTAAAGTATTCGGATATTATCGTATCGTATTAGGTGGATTGATTGTTGTCGTATCTCTTGTACAGATGGTTCTTGCGTAAATCTTGTATAGAAAATGTATAAAAATGTAAGAAAAAGCATGGGATTGCATAAAATTTCAAAAAATAATAATTTTTTGCATAAAAACACTTGATTTTTACAAAAAACGTGCTAGAATATGATTCATACTTGAATTTTTATACAAGAGAAAATAAAAATCGGTAAGAGATATATGGGAGGTAGAAGTTATGAAAAAATTAGTGAGCTTATTATTAGTAGGAGTATGTGCCTTATCATTGGCAGCATGTGGAGGAAAAGAAGACGATACATTGACGATGGCTACAAATGCTGAGTTTCCACCATATGAATATTATGAAAACGATGAAATCGTAGGTATCGATGTAGAGATTGCTACAGCAATCGCAGAAGAACTTGGAATGAAACTGGAAGTAGAAGATATGGCATTTGACTCTGTAATTCCGGCAGTGTCCAGTGGAAAAGCAGATATCGGTGTAGCAGGAATGACTGTTGATCCGGATCGTTTGGAAAGTGTTAACTTCTCTGATACTTATGCAGATGCAAGTCAGGTAATCATTGTGAAAGAAGACAGCGCAATTGCAGGACCTGCAGATCTGGAAGGAAAGTCTATCGGTGTTCAGCTTGGAACAACAGGTGATACATATTCAAGTGAAAATGTAAAAGATGCTAAAGTAGAGCAGTACAGCAAAGGATTCGAAGCAGTTCAGGCGCTGACACAGGGCAAGATTGATGCAGTTGTTATCGACAGCCACACAGCAAAAGAATTTGTAAAAGAAACAGAAGGACTTAAGATTCTTGATGAGCCTCTTACAGAAGAAGAATATGCAATTGCAATTGCAAAAGACAACAAAGAGCTGATGGAAAAGATTAATGATGCGCTTGCAAAATTAGAAGAATCCGGTAAATTAAACGAGATTATGTTAAAGTATATTCCGGCAGAATAAGAGGAATTGATACAAAGGAATAAGGAATGAGATAATATGGAATGTGCTTTGGCACATTCCATGTTTGAGAATAAAAATAAAAAAGAGAAGGATGTAGATTATGTTACAGTCGCTGCAAGACAGGTTTTATCTTAATTTTATAAAAGACGACCGCTGGATGTATATCGTAGATGGATTAAAGGTGACGCTGCTTGTCACATTTTTTGCGGTACTGATCGGTATTGTGATTGGTTTTCTGGTGGCAACAGTCCGCTCGACATATGATAAGACCGGAAAACTTAAGATCTTAAATATTTTGTGTCAGATTTATCTGACGGTAATCCGTGGAACACCGGTAGTTGTACAGTTATTGATTATTTATTTCGTTATTTTCGGAAATGTAAATATTGATAAAATACCGGTTGCCATCATGGCATTTGGTTTCAACTCCGGAGCATATGTGGCGGAAATCTTCCGTTCTGGTATTATGTCCATTGACGGAGGTCAGTTTGAAGCCGGACGAAGCCTCGGATTCAATTATGTGCAGACCATGCGCTATATCATTATGCCGCAGGCATTTAAAAACGTGCTTCCGGCGCTTGGTAATGAGTTTATCGTGTTATTAAAAGAGACATCTGTTGCGGGATATATTGCACTGCAGGATCTGACAAAAGCAGGTGATATTATCAGAAGCCGTACTTATGATGCATTTATGCCGTTGATTGCCGTTGCCCTTATTTACCTGGCTATGGTATTGATATTTACAAAGCTTGTAAATATGCTGGAAAGGAGGCTGAGAAACAGTGACCACTAATCAGGGAAATACTTTGATCAGAGTAGAGGATTTACATAAGATCTTTGGAGAACTGCATGCCATTAACGGCGTGTCAGAGGAAATAAAAGAAGGCGAGGTTGTTGTTATCGTAGGCCCATCGGGATCAGGAAAATCAACATTTCTGCGGTCTTTAAATTTATTAGAAGAGCCGGACCGGGGACATGTCTATTTTGAAGACGTGGACATTACAGATAAAAAGGTGGATATAAATAAACACCGGCAGAAAATGGGAATGGTCTTCCAGCATTTTAATCTGTTTCCACACAAAACTATTTTAGATAACATTACAATGGCGCCAATCAAGCTTCTTGGCAAGTCAAAAGAAGAGGCAGAAAAACGCGCAATGGAATTGCTGGAACTGGTAGGACTGGAAGCAAAAGCAAAAGCATATCCGTCCCAGCTGTCAGGCGGACAGAAACAGCGTATCGCAATTGTGCGTTCTCTGGCAATGAACCCGGAAGTTATGTTGTTCGACGAGCCAACATCAGCGCTTGATCCGGAAATGGTAGGCGAAGTTCTGGAATTGATGAAACGATTAGCACAGGACGGAATGACCATGGTAGTCGTAACACACGAAATGGGATTCGCCAAAGAAGTGGCAACAAGAGTGATCTTCATGGATGAAGGACAGATCAAAGAACAAGGAGACCCGAAAGAATTCTTCGAGCATCCAAAAGATCCAAGATTACAAGAATTTTTATCGAAGATATTATAATTTAGGACGTAGCCTTTTTGCAAAAGGCTACGTCCTAAATTGCATTTTGGGGTGTCCAAAATTAAAATCCGGCGGCTTTTTTTGCCCGGAGATTTAAAATAAGTGCTGTTACGGAACCGGCAAGCATTAGGATAATGCCGAGAATAAGAAGGGTGCGTCCTGCTCCGTAAGTGACCAGTGATTCGAAGGCGCCTAATTGATCTTTGATGTCAGCCAGCTCGAGGTAAAGGAAAAACAGACCGACACAGGAGCCGAGAATCGTTACGATGTTCAGTTTGAATAGATTGATAACAGCGACTGCCACAATGACGATGATAAAGAAAATTCCATCATCGGCGTCGATCAGTCTGACAGATTCGCTGGCAGATGCAATTCCGATATCAATGGATGCCCACAGGCAGGACAGAATTTGACATGATCCGCAATCTGAGCGCCAAAATTTCTACAAAACATAGTTTCTCACTCCTTTAAAAATGGTAATTTTATTGCCCTTATTTTATCAGTTTTGACAATAAAAAACAATATTCGAATAAAGGCGTCATAGTTGAAAAGTAGGCGAATATATAGTAAAATTAGAGCGATAGTACAATTTGTATTTGCTATTTTTAATTCATATGTAAATTTTTTTATATTTTATAAAACTTTTTTATATAAAAAAACGTCTAAGGAGTAAGAGGAGGATAAAAAAATGGCATTATTTGAAAAAATGAAAGATTCGATTTCGGTCGCAGGTCAGGGAGTATCTCAGAAAGCTAAGTCAGCAACGGAGAGTGTAAAGCTCAATAACCAGATAAAATCAAATGAGCGTATGCTGGAAAAACTGACATACCAAGTCGGAGTACAGTGTGTGAAAAACCATCTGCAGGATGCGGAAAGCGAGTATGGAGAATTGTTTAGAGAGATTTTAAGGCTTCAGAAAGAAAATCAACAGCTTCAGCAGATGGTGCAGGCGTTGACAGCGGGAAATGTCTGTCAGCAGTGTGGCTTTAGCAATCATCCAGACGCCAAGTTTTGTATCAGTTGCGGAAGTCCGCTTCAAAAAGCAGCGCCGGTATCCAACGGGCCGGTAAATGGAAAGAAATGTCCGTCTTGTGGTTTCGTTAATGCGGCAGATTCTGCATTCTGTGTAGAGTGTGGAACAAATATTGCGGCTGTGGCGGCGAATAATCCGCAGGCAGGTACTGAAGCAAAACAGGAGGAACCGATGCAGCAGCCGGTACAGGAGCCGGTTGTTCCTAAATGTAAAAATTGCGGGGCAATTTTGGAGGAAGATTCCTTATTCTGTACAGAGTGTGGAACAAAAAGAGACTAAGAGCTAAGTGTGGAGGAAAAAGAGTATGGCAAAGTTTTGTGGAAAATGTGGAGCTGGATTAGTAGAGGGGAGCAAGTTTTGTGTGAAATGCGGAGCACCTGTACCGCAGGCAGGAGCACAGAGAAGCGCAGCGCCATCAGAGACACCGGGGAATGTGCAAGGGAATGCACAGGGGAACTATCAACAGGGAACAGCGAATACACAGAATATATATTCAGGTGCTTCAGCTGCAAAAAAACCGTTTGCGTGGCCGATCATCGCAGCGCTTGCAGCGGTTGTAGTCGTATTGTCGCTTATACTATTTGGAATATTTGGAACGAAAGGTTACGAAAAACCGATTAAGTATATGGAGAAGGGAATCAATGAAGGTGACATTAAGACTTTTGCAAAAGCATTTCCGAATGGAGTCGAAGGAATCGTAAATGTTCTTCCGGATGATTTGAGTGATCTTTTCCCGGGATACGATGTAAAGCTTGAGATTGTTGACAAAGAAAAACTGAAAAAAGATGAAATGACAGTTATTTTATCTGATGAGTATGACTTAAGTGCAGCGGAATTAAAAGATGTGACAGCAGCGTATATCCTGGAAGTAGAAATGACAGCAGTGATTGATGGGGAAGAAGAATCTGCGGAAGAGGATATTCCGGTTGTGAAGATGGATGGGGAATGGGTAATTCCGATATCTATGTTTTGGTAAGGAATTATAATTAAGCATGCAGGAAGGAAGACAGGGATATGAAAACAGAAAAGAAACAGACGAAAATAACGAATTCTTCAGTTCCGGTTATTGTATTGGCAATCGTTATTATCTTAGCACTTGCAGGAAGTGTGTTTCTTGGAATTAAAGGGCTGGGCTTTGGCGGAAAAGTAAAATCCCAGGTAAGTCAGGACGAGATCGATCAGGCAAGGGCGAAGATGCGTGCCAATGCCGAAGGAGAGAAGGATATCTATGTAACAGCATTTAAGGAAGATGTGACATGGACACCGGGCAGTGATCCTGCAACCGCTGAGAATAAGAAGGCGGAAGATGGCACAACGGCAAATGCGGCAGCCGGAGAGTATATTTTCCCGAACAGTGATAAGGAGTATTTGACGGATGCAGATGTGTCCGGTCTGTCCAAAGCTGATCTTAGGCTGGCACGAAATGAAATACTGGCGCGGCATGGGAGAATTTTCAACAGTGATGATCTGAAAACATATTTTGAAGGTAAAAGCTGGTACTCAGGGACTGTGGTGCCGGAAGAATTTGATGCAAATATGGAGTCCCGTTTAAATGACGCGGAGCGTGCAAATATAGAAATGATTAAAAAATACGAGTAGGAGGTGAAAGAGATGTTTTGTCCGGAATGTGGAAGTAAAAATAAAGATGATGCATTATTTTGTGAAAATTGTGGTACATCACTAAAGAGTCCTCAAGGGAACGGAGCTCCTCTTTCAGCTCCGGTGAAAAAAGAAAGACAACCTTTAGATGGAAAAGAAAAATTATTGCTGATTGAAATCTGTGTGGCAGTTTTAAGTGTGATTTTGTTTTTCGTAATCTACAATGTTCAATTTGGAGCTAAAAGTGTGGCTGAAAAACATGTAGAAGCGATGATGGAGAGAAACTACGCTGATTTGTACGATACGATTTATCTCAAAGATCATGATGATTTTATGAGTAAAGAAGCATTTATAACAGCGAAGAAAATCCAGGAGCCGGAAGACATTGAAATCGCAGATGTGGATGTGACAAGTGTTCAGAAGCGATCCGGGGGCTTTACCAGTCAGTCAATCCGGGTGCGTTATACGAAGGGGTCTGATTCGGAAAAGATCAATCTGAAGCTGAAGAGAAAAGGTTTATTCTGGAAAGTTCAGATGGATCAGGGCGATTACAAAGAGTATGGTACAAAATTAGTTCAAAAATACAGCATTGCGGTTCCGAAAGGAGCAGATGTGATTGTAGATAAGATAAATGTATCTGACAGTCTGACACCGGGTAAAAAAATTGACGGTATGGACACTTATACATTGGATGCAGTATTTGGAGCAGAGCATTATGTAGAAATCAGCGGAAAAGATGTGGAAAAAACCGGACAGCTTGTGTCATGGACAGAAGGAGATCCTGCGATCGTACAGACGGACTACAATGAGAAAGTAGTGGAAGAGCTGGCAAAGCAGGGAATGGAAGACTGGAAAATCATTATGAATGCACTGGTGAATCGCAAACTGTTCAGTGAAGTAGATCTTCTGCAAAATGTAGACGGTACGAACAAAGATGCAGTTATCGATGAATTTGAGAGTGTCAGAGATTATGAATTCGGCGGAAGTTCCGGTGATTCAGATAAGATTAATAAGTATCAGTTTACCAATGGAGAGGCGAATGTAGAAATAAACCAGGAAGACGGTACCACATTGGCTCAGGTTACGCTCAAAGGAAATTACTACTATAGTTATAATACAACATACTGGTCGGGAAATTCGTATCACAATGAGCGGGATGGACAGACAGCAAATACGTTGACATATATTATGAAAGATGGGAAATGGGTATTGTATAATATTTCATTAAGTCCATTTTACGATTAATAAAAATAAAAAAAGAAGAGGGATGTAGAATGAGCGGCAGCATGGGAAAGAAAAAAGAATTGATGGTTCAGATGCTGACGGCAACCGTCGGGAGTCTGATGTTTGCAATTGGTGTAAACCTGATTATTGTTCCGCTTGGACTTTATAATGGAGGGTTTATGGGTATTGCCCAGTTGATGAGAACGGGGATTGTGGATTTTATGCACATTCCGGTTCCGGGCAATTTTGATCTTGCCGGTATCATTTACTGGGTGCTCAATATTCCGTTGTTCTATATGGGACTTCGGATCATGGGAAAAGATTTTGCGGTGAAAACACTGCTTACAGTAACAATTCAGAGTGTATTTCTTGTCCTTGTTCCAATTCCGGAGACACCAATTATCGGAGATACCCTGACTGCATGTATTATAGGCGGTCTGATCGCCGGAACAGGAGTTGGGCTTGTGCTCCGTGGAAGAAGCTCCGGAGGCGGGCAGGATATTATCGGAGTATGCTGCTCAAAAAAATATCCCAATGTCAGTGTGGGGAAAATCAATATCCTGATGAATATATTTGTGTATTTGATCTGCCTCTTCTTATTCAATATTGAAATTGTAGCGTACTCATTCATTTACACAACTGTACTGTCAATGGCGATCGATCGAGTGCATATACAGAATATCAACACAAGTGTTATGATATTTACAAAAAAACTTGGAATCTCGCAGGCAATCATGGATCAGATGGGACGTGGAGTAACCAATTGGGATGGGGCGGGTGCCTATACGAACAAGACCGCATATATCCTGTTGGTAATGATTTCAAAATATGAAGTGACACAGATCAAACAAATTGTACACAGCATAGATCCGAATGCATTTATGATTTTCACAGAGGGATGTTCCGTAGATGGAAATTTTGAAAAGCGGTTGTAATTTAGGACGTAGCCTTTTGCAAAAAGGCTACGTCCTAAATTGGTTTTTGGGGTGTCCTTTTTTGTATTTTAAGGTGTCCCAAATTAAACAAATTTTCCCTTATTAATTTTGTAACATAATCTGTTTTTAGCGGATATATAGGTAAAGAGAGGTGAAGACATGTTTGATATGGACGCGGCATACAGAGAATATGCGGTTATGGTTTATAAGTTCCTTTTATCACTTTGTTATGAAGAAGAATTGGCAGAGGAACTGACGCAGGAGACTTTTTATCAGGCGGTGCGTTCGGTGGATCGGTATGATGGAAGCTGCAAAGTGTCTACATGGCTGTGCCAGATTGCCAAGCATCTCTGGTATCGGGAGATGGAACGCAGAAAAAGAAAAGGTACCAGTGAACTGACTGCGGATATGGAGTCTTTGGAAAAGCCCGTGGAAGAACAGTTGATGGTGAAAGAAGAGAAAATGGAATTGTTTCGCAAAGTACATGTTTTAGACGAGATTTCTAAGGAAATCGTGCTGTTGCGAGTGACAGGTGCATTTTCATTTAAAGAAATCGCAGAGCTGTTCGAAAAAATGAGAATTGGGCAAGAGTTACTTATTATCGTGCAAAGCAGAAATTACTGAAAGGTGGGGAAAAGAATGAAATGTGAGATTATCAGAGATTTATTTCCAAGTTATATTGATTGACTGACAAGTGAAGAAAGCAATGAAGCGGTTGAGGAACATTTGGAAAAATGCAAAGAGTGCAGGGATTATCTTGAGGCTATGAAAAAGGAGATAGTATCAGCCAAGTATGTGGAGCGAAGAAAAGAAGAAATAAAGAAGGATGTGGAACCGCTAAGAAAGCTGAAACGTGTGACGAAGCAAATGGTGGCAGGCACTGTACTATTTTGCATTGTAGCAATCGGCATTGCTCTGGGAGCATATGAGGGATATTACGGAACGGGCGTTCAGCCGAACAGTGAAGATGTGAAGATCACGTGTGAAAAAATAGATTCTGTGGTTCGAATTGGCTTTCAGCCACAAAAGGAAGGCGTTTATCTGGAGGCGATGGTGAAAGAAGAAAATGAGAAAACTCATATCCGTCTTGTTGAACGTCGAATTCGTCCATTTGAGAAGGATAAACGAATCACTAACAACGCATATTACGAATATATCTATATAGGTGCAGATCAGGGAATAAAAGAGCCAAGCGGCAAAGAAACGTTGGAAGTGGAGTTCAAAGAAACAACGAAAACAGTGAAAATTACAGATCTCTATACAGAAGAAATTCAGAATTTAAAATAATTTCAAAAAAGGACAGGTCTAAAGCTAATTTAGGACAGGTCATATGTTAAATAGGGACGTAGCATTTTTGCAAAATGCTACGTCCCTATTTAACATACATTTTACATTCTTCCGATTTCACATTTTACATTACGTCTTTATGATAGTCATTGTGAAGAAAAACAACACAAGAAAATGAAATCGTAAATTAAAGGAGATTACAACGTATGAAAATGAAAAAGTTTATTGCAGTTTTATCTATGGCAGCTATGATTGGAACACTGGCAGTCGGATGTGGGAAATCCAATGAAGAAAGTAAGGGAGAAGATGCCAAGGTGGAAGCGGGCAGCGACTGGGATTCTTCTATGGACATTACAATCGTATCAAGAGAAGATGGTTCCGGTACAAGAGGCGCGTTCATTGAGCTTTTCGGAGTAGAGGAAAAGCAGGGAGATGAGAAGGTTGATATGACAACAGAGGAAGCACAGATTACAAACAGCACTTCTGTTATGTTAACAACCGTTGCAGGCGATGAATATGCGATTGGTTATGTATCTCTCGGTTCTCTGGATGACAGTGTGAAGGCTGTGAAGATTGACGGTGCAGAAGCAACAGCAGAGAATATCAAAAATGACTCTTACAAAGTTTCAAGACCATTTAACATTGCAACGAAGAAAGGGTTAGATAATGAAGTTGCAAAAGATTTCATCAATTTTATTATGAGCAAAGAAGGACAGGAAGTTGTAGAAGAGAATGGTTACATTGGTGATGACAGTGCAGCTGCATTCTCCGGAAGCAATCCATCCGGTAAGGTGGTAGTTGGCGGTTCTTCTTCCATCTCTCCGGTTATGGAGAAATTAATTGAAGCGTACAAAGCGGTAAATGGAAATGCTGAGATTGAACTTCAGACAACAGATTCTACTACAGGTATGACCTCTGCAATTGATGGAAGCTATGATATCGGAATGGCATCCCGTGAACTGAAAGACGAGGAGGCAGCAGAGCTTGACAGTCAGGTGATCGCAACAGATGGCATTGCTGTCATTGTAAATAAGGCAAATACAACAGATGAGCTTTCCGGTGATCAGGTAAAAGCAATCTACACAGGTGAGGCTCTCACATGGGATGAGGTCGTAGAGTAATATGAAAAGTAAAGCATGGACGGAAAAATTCATGCAGGGAGTGTTCTTCATTGCCGCCTGCGCTTCGGTGCTGGCGGTAGCTCTCATTTGTATCTTTCTTTTTGCAAATGGAATCCCTGCCATGAAGGAGATTGGTTTTGGCAACTTCTTAAGTGGGAAGATGTGGAAGCCGAAAAATGAGATATTTGGAATTCTTCCTATGATTGTAGGAAGTTTATATGTAACCGCGGGAGCCATTATCTTTGGCGTCCCGATAGGAATCTTAACTGCAGTATTTATGGCATATTATTGTCCGAAGAAAATATATAAACCTCTGAAAGCAGCGACAGAATTGTTAGCCGGAATTCCATCGGTTGTGTATGGCTTCTTCGGTCTCGTGGTAATTGTACCGCTTATCCGTACGATCGGAAGAGATTTAGGATTCGGCGGAAACGGAAGCAGTATTTTGACAGCGTCTCTTCTTCTTGGAATGATGATTCTTCCAACCATTATCGGTCTTACAGAATCTTCCATCCGTGCAGTGCCTCCGCATTACTATGAAGGAGCCGTTGCGCTTGGGGCAACGCATGAAAGAGCAATCTTCCGCGTAGTAATTCCGGCAGCAAAATCCGGTGTGATCGCAGCAATAGTTCTGGGAGTTGGGCGCGCCATTGGAGAAACGATGGCAGTGATCATGGTTGCAGGAAATCAGGCGAGAATGCCTGCAGGAATCTTCCGGGGCGTCCGTACTTTAACCGCAAATGTTGTCATTGAGATGGGATACGCAACCGGACTTCACCGAGAAGCGTTGATTGCCACAGGAGTTGTATTGTTTGTGTTTATCCTTCTTATCAATTTTTGTGTAGCACTGTTAAAGAGGAGGGTCAGCCATGAGTAACAATCAAGTGACTTTGAGACAAAAACTAAAATCTTATAGGCGCACACCATTTTCCTTTTTTGTAATGCTTTTGGTGCTTTTGGCAGCAGTGATCACATTTGCGGTATTGTTCTTTCTGATCGCCTATGTGCTGCTTCATGGAGTTCCATATTTAACACCATCTTTATTTTCTCTTACTTATACTTCGGAAAATGCATCTTTGATGCCGGCGCTTATTAATACCGTGATCATGACGCTTTTATCACTGCTGATTGCAGTTCCGTTGGGAATCTTTTCAGCTATTTTCTTAGTAGAATATGCAGGACGGGGAAATAAATTTGTAGAAGTGATACGGCTTACCACGGAGACCTTGCAGGGAATTCCTTCTATTGTATATGGATTGTTCGGAATGTTGTTCTTTGTGTCAACCTGCGGATGGGGATTTTCGATTCTGGCAGGAGCATTTACACTGTCGATCATGGTACTGCCGCTGATTATGCGCAGTACAGAAGAAGCATTAAAGGCAGTGCCGGACTCTTACAGAGAAGGAAGCTTTGGATTGGGAGCGGGGAAATTAAGAACAGTTTTTCGAATTGTTCTTCCGTCTGCCATACCGGGAATCTTAGCGGGTGTGATTCTTGCAGTGGGACGCATCGTCGGTGAGACGGCAGCGCTTATTTACACGGCGGGAACCTATGCGGATATTCCGAAAAACGTGATGAGCTCCGGAAGAACACTGGCAGTCCATATGTATAATCTGGCAAGCGAAGGTCTCTATATGGATCAGGCGTACGCCACAGCGGTTATTTTACTTGTCCTTGTAGTCGGAATCAATACTTTATCTGGTTTCCTTGCGAAGAGGTTGACCAGAGCATAGGAAATTCAGCTGCAGGAATATGACAAGTGGCAGATATACACAAGTAGCAGACAGATGGATGTACAGTACAGAGATAGATTATCGCATATAAGAGAGGATAAAAAAATGAGCAAGATCAGTATCAAAGACATGAATCTCTATTACGGAGATTTTCATGCATTGAAAAATGTAAATCTTGAGATAGAAGAAAATAAAATTACTGCATTTATCGGACCATCCGGCTGTGGAAAATCCACATTATTAAAATCTATCAATCGGATGAATGATCTGGTTGAAGGGTGCAGGATCGAAGGAAATCTTCGTTTAGATGGAAAAGATATTTTTAAGGACATGGATGTCAATCTGCTCCGCAAAAGAGTAGGAATGGTATTCCAGAAGCCGAATCCATTTCCTATGAGTATCTACGACAATATTGCATTTGGACCAAGAACTCACGGAATTCATTCCAAGTCAAAACTGGATGATATTGTGGAAAAATCGCTAAGAGATGCGGCAATATGGGAAGAATGTAAAGACCGATTGAAAAAGAGCGCGCTTGGAATGTCCGGCGGGCAGCAGCAGAGACTTTGCATTGCCAGAGCTTTGGCAGTACAGCCGGAAGTGCTTCTGATGGATGAGCCGACTTCAGCGTTGGACCCGATCTCCACCTCTAAGATTGAAGACCTTGCGATGGAACTGAAAAAAGATTATACTATCGTTATGGTGACACATAATATGCAGCAGGCAGTGAGAGTGTCCGACAATACCGCCTTTTTCCTGTTAGGAGAAGTCATTGAATATAACGATACGGAGAAATTGTTCTCGATACCGGCAGATAAACGGACAGAAGACTATATTACAGGGAGGTTTGGTTAAACTATGCGTAATAAATTTGATATGCAGTTGGATTATCTCAATGAGCAGTTGATCCACATGGGAGAATTATGTGAGATTGCCATTAATCGTGCAACCGAAGCGCTTCAACATGGAAGTATGGAAGAGGCAAAAGAAGTAATCAGCGCCGATGAAGAAATCGATCAGATGGAAAAGGATATCGAGCGTCTGTGTCTGAAGCTCCTTCTTCAGCAGCAGCCGGTAGCCAGAGATCTTAGGCAGATTTCGGCGGCACTTAAAATGATTACAGATATGGAACGAATCGGTGATCAGGCATCTGACATTGCGGAGATCATCATTTCCGAGAAGAAATCCGAAGGAGCAGAGATTCCGAAGATTGGGAAAATGTCAGAGGCAGTGGCAAAAATGGTGAGGGACAGTGTGACTGCTTATGTTAAGAAGGATCTGGAACTTTCCAGAAATGTAATGGAGGCGGATGATGCAGTAGATGAGCTCTTCGAGGAAAATAAAAGAGATCTTATTGCATTTATCGCACAGAATAAAGGGGATGCCGGAAGAGAGACGATTGATCTTATTATGGTTGCAAAGTATCTGGAACGAATCGGCGATCATGCAACCAATATCGCAGAATGGGTGGAGTTCTCGATTACCGGAATTCACAAAGAGAGTCAAGTATAGGCAATCACATGCCGAAAAAAATGTAAGGAGAGACTTATGATATTTTGTGTAGAAGATGACAGCAACATTCGAGAATTAGTCGTATATACGCTTGAAACAACGGGATTTAAAGCAAGAGGCTTTGAGGACGGGAGAAGTTTTTTAGAAGCACTGGCACTGGAGACACCGGAGCTTGTACTGATGGATATTATGCTGCCGGGAGAAGACGGTTTATCGCTGCTGAAAAAATTAAAAAATTCAGCAAAAACAAGAGAGATTCCTGTAATCATGGTGACAGCCAAAGGCGCGGAATACGATAAAGTGAAGGGGCTGGATCTGGGAGCGGATGATTATGTGGCGAAGCCATTTGGCATGATGGAACTGGTGTCCCGGATCAAAGCGGTGCTTCGGAGAACGTCAAAAAGCGGACAGGAGACACAGGATATCATGAAAGCCGGCGAGCTGGAGCTTGATACGAAGAAGCATGAAGTGACCGCGGCAGGAGAAGTGGTAAATCTTACGCTTAAGGAATATGAGCTGTTAAAGCGTCTGATGAAGAATCCGAATATCGTTATGACAAGAGATTGTCTGCTGGAAGATATTTGGGGATACGATTTTGACGGAGAGACAAGAACAGTAGATGTGCATGTGCGTACCCTCCGGCAGAAGCTTGGAACTTGCGGAGAGAGGATCGAGACTGTCCGGGGCGTTGGTTATCGGATGAGAGAATAGGAGCATGCTATGAAACTTAAGAAAAAAATACAAAACAGTATGATTCTTGTCGTATTGACCTCTCTGATTTTGACATATGGAACAATGATCTTCGTTGTCTATTATCAGACGATGGAGATTTTAAAGAATGAGATTCAGCAGGAGGCAGATTACATCGAAGCTGCAGTGTGTATTTCGGGGGTATCTTATCTGGAAGATATGGATGCAGTTCGCGAAAATACGAGAGTGACACTGATCGACGCGTCCGGTGAGGTGCTCTATGATTCCGGCAAACAGGAAGAGCATCTGGAAAATCATCTGGATCGGCCGGAGATACAAGAAGCGCTGAAAAGCGGAAGCGGTCAGGATGTCCGCCGGTCGGAGACACTGGATCAGGATATGTTTTATTATGCAGTAAGGCTGGATAACGGCACAGTGCTCCGTGTATCAAAAAATATGGAAACTGTGTTCAGTACAGCGATGAGCATTCTTCCGATGATGGGAGTGGTTGCATGCTGTATGGTGATATTTGCCTTGCTTCTTGCAAAATGGCAGACTGCCAAATTAATTTACCCGATCAATCATTTGAATCTTGCAGAACCGTTGGAAAATGATATGTATGAGGAATTGACGCCATTATTACAGAGTATAGATAAACAGAATCGCGAAAAGGATGCTGTCGCAAATATGCGAAAGGAATTTTCGGCGAATGTCTCGCATGAATTAAAGACGCCGCTCACTTCGATTTCGGGGTATGCAGAGATTATGAAAGACGGTCTGGTGCGTCCCGAAGATATGAAGACCTTTTCTGAGCGCATTTATAATGAAGCCAGCCGCCTGATCACGCTTGTGGAAGATATTATGAAGCTTTCCAAACTGGATGAGGGTGCAGTGGAATTAGAAAAGGAAGAAGTAGATTTCTATATGCTTACGCGGGAAATTTGCAGCAGACTTGCGCCGCAGGCAGAAAAAAGGAATGTTCGCGTGGAAGTGACCGGCGAGCCTGTGCATTACCTTGGCGTCCGCCAGGTGTTGGATGAGATGTTATATAATATGATTGAAAATGCCATCAAATATAACAAAGAAGGCGGACTGGTCAGTGTCTGGGTAGGAAATACACTTCAGGGAATCAAGATCATTGTCCGAGATACCGGAATTGGAATACCGAAAGAAGAACAGGAACGGATATTTGAACGCTTTTATCGAGTAGATAAGAGCCATTCAAAAGCTACCGGAGGTACAGGACTGGGGCTGTCCATCGTAAAACACGGTGCTCTCATGCATGGAGCTAAGATTGATGTTGACAGTGAAGTAAATAAAGGAACAAAAATGGAGCTTATATTTTAAGCTCCATTTTTGCGTCTGCCCGATGGCTTTTTATAATTAAGCGTACGGTCCGATAGAGGAATGGCTTGTAATCATCAATAGGAATCGGCTCTTCATACATCATCGAGTTATAGCCGGCAGAGCCTGCTAATTCCACGATTGTAAAAAGCATTACGTCCACATCTTTGTATTCATAGTCATCTGCGGCAACCAGTTCCAGAAAGTGATTATAGATTTCCCGGTCTGAATTTTCTCCGGTCAGCAGTGCAGAACGAAGCGCGCCCATGACTAAATTTTTGGAAATGAAGGTTAAAAGCGCACGGTCATCTTTGAGATGGTTGATCAAATGGTCAATGAGAAAGATCATCTGATCTTCCAGTCCGTGAATCTGCTTCTTTTCAAGTGCGGCTCCGGCAGCGTCAAAGAGCTCCTGCGTTTTATGAACGACCAGTTTATTTTTAATATCATATTTATTTGTAAAATACAAATAGAAAGTGCCCTTCGCAACTTCGGCTTTTTCTACAATATCAGAAATCGTGGTAGATGTGATTCCTTTGGTTGTAAAAAGCTCGTATGCTGTATTAAACAGAGCTTCTTTCTTTTTTCTTTTGTTTTCATCAATTTTTCCCATGATTTTCCCACACTCCTTATCTCTATTATAAGCAGAGCTTTCTTAATTTTGCAATAGAAAAAAGAAGAAAAATGACTTTTGGTCAAAAATATATTGACTAAAGGTCATTTTCTGTGTTATAGTGCATACAGCAATAAATGACTAACGGTCATAAAAGAGAAGGGGCTATGATTATGGTTAAGTTTGGAAAGCAAGTGGTAAAACACCGGGTAGCGATACTGATTGCCAGTATCCTGCTTTTGATTCCATCTGTGTTTGGGTATTTCCATACCAGAGTGAATTATGATGTTCTGACTTATCTGCCGAAGGATATAGAAACGATGCAGGGGCAGGACATTATGCTGGAAGATTTTGACATAGGTGCATTCTCCATGTTTATGGTGGATGGCATGGAGGATAAAGATGTTGCAGCATTAAAAAGTAAGATTGAGCAAGTAGATCATGTGAAAAATGTACTTTGGTATGACTCTATCGCAGATATTTCTGTACCGAAGAGTATGCTTCCAAAAGATATCTATGAAGTGTTTAATTCGGACAAAGGAACTATGATGGCGATTTTCTTTGACGATACAACTTCTGCGGATGAGACGCTGGACGCGGTCAAAGAGATTCGGCATATTTCCGGGAAGCAATGTTTCTTAAGCGGAATGTCCACAGTCGTAGAAGATACGAAGGAACTGTCTGAAAAGGAGACGCCCATCTATGTGTTGATCGCGGTACTGTTATCTACACTGGTTTTAGCAGTGACAATGGAGTCTGCATTTGTGCCGATTTTATTTTTGTTCAGTATCGGAATGGCAATCGTCTACAATTTGGGAAGCAATATCTTCCTTGGCGAGATCTCTTATGTGACGAAGGCACTTTCAGCGGTACTTCAGCTTGGAGTGACCATGGACTACTCGATTTTCCTGATGCACAGCTATCAGGAACAGCAGGTGCGATATGACGGAGATAAGAAGCGCGCCATGGCGCATGCCATCTCTCAGACATTTTCTTCGGTTGTAGGAAGTTCCATCACAACCGTTGCCGGATTTATCGCTTTGTGCTTTATGAGTTTTACACTGGGTAAAGATATCGGTATTGTCATGGCGAAAGGAGTTATCTTCGGTGTGATTGCCTGTGTGACGATTCTGCCATCTATGATCCTGTGCTGTGATAAATGGATTGAAAAGACAAAGCACAAACCGCTGCTTCCGGATATCGGGAGAATCTCTGATAAAGTGACAAAGAAATACGGATGGTATGTTGCCATTTTCCTGATTCTTATGGTTCCGGCAATTTATGGAAACAGTCATGTGGATGTATATTACAATCTGGATGCAACACTTCCGAAGGAGCTGCCGAGTATTATTGCAAATGAAAAACTGAAAGATGATTATGATATGAACACAACACACATGCTTTTAGTAGATCGATCACTTTCGGCAAAAGATACAGGCGAGATGCTCAAGAAGATTGAAGAGGTTGACGGAGTGAAGTGGGCGCTTGGTCTTGATAAATTGGTTGGCCCGGGTGTCCCGAAAAGTATGATTCCGGATTCTGTTACGGAGATGCTTCAAAGCGACCAGTATCAAATGATCCTGATCAACTCTACTTATAAAGTAGCGTCAGATAAGGTTAACCGTCAGGTGGGTGAAATTAATAAGATTTTAGACCGGTATGATAAGGGCGCCATGTTGGTAGGCGAGGCTCCGCTTACAAAAGACCTGATCAATATTACGGATAAAGACTTTAAGACAGTCAGTGCAGTATCTATCGGAATCATTTTCCTTATTATACTGATTCTCTTTAAGTCACCGACGATACCGATCATATTGGTAGGTGTGATTGAGTTTGCCATTTTTGTAAATATGGGAATTCCATATTATACAGGGTCAACACTTCCGTTTGTAGCATCTATCGTTATCGGAACGATTCAGCTTGGAGCGACGGTTGACTATGCGATACTGATGACAACAAGATATAAGCGGGAGAGAAATCATGGAGCCGGAAAATATGATGCAATTACGACAGCGCACAAAGCGTCGGCACAGTCAATCATTGTCAGTGCATTCAGTTTCTTCGGAGCGACTATTGGTGTCGGACTTTATTCTGACATTGATATGATCAGTTCCTTATGTATCTTGATGGCACGAGGCGCATTGATCAGTATGCTTGTAGTTGTATTTATTCTTCCATCGATGTTTATGATCTTTGATAAAGTAATTGTAAAAACAAGTAAAAATTTCCTGCCACAGAAGGCAGAAGTAAAATAGGAGGCGTCATATCATGAAGAATAGAAAAGTAAGACAAATGTTGGCAAGTTCTATGGCAGTGGTTGTAGGAGCAGGGCTTATCGGAACCTGTGCATATGAGGATTCCATCAAGGCACACGCGCAGGAAGTCAATATACAGAAGCTTGAGGAAACGGCAGAGCAGGCACTTGGTGACAGTACCGTGGAAGAAGACGGAAGCCTTTACAAAGACGAGTCGGTCTATGTGAAAGCAGATGCATCCGGAAAAGTAAATGAGACAACAGTTACAGAATGGCTGAAAAATCCAAACAACGGAAAGACCGAGGATGTGACCGAGCTTCAGAATGTGGAAAATGTGAAAGGTGACGAGACTTATACGACAGACAGTGAAGGAAGTGTAAGCTGGAAATCCGAAGGAAAAGATATCTATTATCAGGGAACAACGGATAAAGAGCTTCCGGTAGACGTAGAAATTACTTACACATTAGATGGGAAAAAAGTAGAAGCCAAAGATTTGAAGGGCAAAGACGGGAAATTGGAAATGAAGGTTCAATACACAAACCAGTCCAAGGAGACCGTTGACGTGTCAGGAGAGTCTGTAGAAATGTATACACCATTTGCAATGGTGACAGCTATGATGCTGCCAAATGATGAGTATACAAATGTGACGATCGATCATGGAAAAATCGTATCAGACGGTGACAAAAATATTGTAGTAGGGTTAGGATTCCCGGGAATGGAAGAAAATCTCAATCTGGAAGGGAAGGATATTGACATTGATATTCCGGACAGTTTTACTATTACGGCAGATGTGAAAAATGCATCCGTAGGACCGACAATGACCGTGGCATCCTCTGATGTATTAGAGCAGTTTGGTCTGGATGAGATTGATAGTTTTGACGATCTGTCTGATTCGGTGGGTGAACTGGAAAATGCAGCAGAACAGTTGACAGATGGGTCAGCAAAAGCAGCAGACGGAAGCAGTGCCCTCGCAGATGGCTCTAATACACTGGCGACCGGAGCCGGAACATTGGCAGACGGAACCAGCGCTCTTGCAACTGGTGTGAAAACACTGGCGGACGGTGTAAATACATTGAACAGTAAAAGTGGTGATTTAACGAAAGGTGTCAGTGACCTTGCAACAGGCGTGAATGATTATACCGGAGGCGTCAGTGCTCTTTCGGATGGCAGCAGTAAAGTGTCTGCCGGAGCAGAAGGTTTGAAAAAGGGTCTTGAGACCGCACAGACAGGAATAGGAGACCTTGCTACAGGTGTCGGTACTTTGAAAAGCGGATTCGAGGGTAATGGTACTGAGGAAAATCCCGGTGCAAATAATCTGGCAAATGGTACAGTGCAGGCAATTGGAGCAACCTCGACTGCTATTGATAACCTCGCAGCATTGATGAAAGATATGGCAGGAAGTCAAGGAACGGTGCAGGCACAAGCAACAATAAACGGAAAAGACCAGGCAGTGGAGACCGCAGTAAACCAGATGATCAATGCCGGAATTGTAACGGAAGAAAATAGAGAGGCTTGTGCCGCTTCTATTCGTACAGCTGTGAACGATCACATCAGCGCAGAGGCAAAAGTTACATCTGAGAAAGCCAGTGTAGATCCAACGGAGGCAATCAAAGCGGCGAAGACCGCGGTAGGTACAGCAAGTACTTATGCAGCAGGGCTTCAAAAGAATGTGGGGGCACTCTATGAAGGTACGAAAACAGTACAAGGCGGAGTCGAAGATTTGAAAAAAGGAAACAGCCAGTTGGCAGCCGGAGCGAAAGATTTGGCAGATGGCACTTCTGCATTGGCATCAGGAACTTCCACATTGAATGATAAAAGCAGTCTTTTAGTTGCAGGCACATCAAAATTGAAAGAAGGCGGAAATCAGCTGGCAGCCGGTGTTGGTCAGTTGGCAGCCGGGGCATCCTCAGCAGCAACCGGAGCAGGCGAAGTGGCAAAAGGAGCCGGAGCATTAAAGACCGGAGCAGATACACTTGCAGATGGAGCCGGAACATTGGCGGATGGAAATAAGACGTTAGCAGACGGGATGGCAGAATTTAAGACATCCGGTATTGATAAGATTGCAGATGTATTCAGTGGAGACATAGAAAATGTAACTTCCAGAATTGACGCCATGATGACACTTGGAAGAAATTACAAGTCATTTGCGGGAATTAAAGAAGATATGGCAGGAAGTACGAAGTTTATCATTGAGACAGAGGGTGTGGATTAATTTCCATATTATATTGTAGAGAATTAAAAATGAAGAGACGGGAGCATTTCTCTAATAAGGGGAGAAATGCTCCCGCCTTTTCTTGCGCTTTACAAACCATGACAGACTCTCTATAATGAAGATATTACAGTGAAAAAAGGAGATAGAAACATGAGTGATAAAGTATTGGCAAAAGTAGCAGGAAGAGAGATTACAGAGGCAGAATTTCATGCGTATCTGCAAGGAATTCCGAGAGAGCAGCAGGCATATGCAATGAATCCTCAGTACCGTGAGCAGTATTTAGATCAGTTGATCGCGCTTCACATGTTCGCGCAGCTTGGAGAAGATGAAAAGCTTGATGAGAGTGAAGAGTATGCAAAAATATTAGAGAGCGCTAAGAGAGACATTCTTGCGCAGCTTGCTATGCGTGATACACTTAAGAAAGTGCAGGTATCAGAAGAAGAACTGAAAGATTATTATGAAGCAAATCAGAAGAAATTTGAAAAGGGCGCAACTGTATCTGCAAAGCATATCTTAGTAGAGCAGGAAGAACAGTGCAAAGATATTCTTGCGCAGATTGAAAGCGGAGCAAAAACATTCGAAGATGCTGCACAGGAATTTTCTACCTGTCCGTCTAAGGCAAAGGGTGGAGATCTTGGTGAATTCGGAAGAGGACAGATGGTAAAAGAATTTGAAGATGCTGCATTTGATGCCGAGATTGGGAAGGTAGTTGGACCTGTGAAGACACAGTTCGGTCATCATCTGATCAAAGTTGAGAAGAAAAATGAATCATCTACCGCATCTTTTGATGAGGTGAGAGGTCAGATCTATCAGCAATTAATGGCTGAAAAACAAAATGATGCATATACTGCCAAGGTAGATGAATTAAAAGAAAAATATCTGGAGAAATAAAGAAAGTAAGGGATAAAAGATCATGAGTCAGGTGATTTACAAAGACAGACTCGGCACAGACTGTAATAAGTGGGATGGATGTGAAGAAAAATTCGGAGATGAGCATCTACTTCCCCTATGGGTTGCGGATATGGATTTTGAAGCGCCGTCCTGTGTAAAACAAGCTTTAAAAGAATATGTAGATTTTGGTGTGTTTGGTTATTATCAGATACCCAATCGTTATTATGAGGCATTTATAAACTGGGAAAAGACTTATCACGATTATGATGTGAAAAAAGAGTGGATACGATTTGCGCCGGGAGTTGTTCCGGCATTTAACTGGCTGATCCACATATTGACAAATGAGCGAGACGGTGTACTTATTACACCTCCGGTTTATTATCCATTTAAAGATGCCGTTGTCAATAATAACCGCACGCTGGTAGAGAGCCCGCTTATGCGTCTGGAAGATCATTATGAATTTGACTATGAGGATTTCGAACGGAAGATAAAAGAACAGAATGTGAAGTTATTTATTTTCTGTACTCCGCACAATCCGGTTGGGCGTGTGTGGAAGCGGGATGAAATCGTAAAGGTTCTTGATATCTGTAAGAAATACGGTGTCTATGTCATTGCAGATGAGATTCATCAAGATATTATCATGGATGGGTATCAGAAAGTGACTGCAGCAGCGACCGGTAATTATGACGAGATCATGGTGACACTTACTGCCGCTACCAAGACATTTAATCTGGCTGGATGTCAGAATTCCATCGTGGTGATTCCGAATGAAAGTTTAAGAAAGAGATATGACGATTATCTGACAAGACTTCGCATCACAGGAGGAAATGCCTTCGGGTATATAGCAGTTCAAAGTGCTTATGAAGGCGGTCGTAAATGGCTTGACGAGGTGCTGAATATTATTGAAGAGAATTATCACCTTATGAAATCCATTTTAGAAGAAAAGCTTCCAAAAGTTTGGATTCCCAAATTAGAAGGGACATATCTTATGTGGATCGATCTCGGAGCATATGTAAGTGCAGACGAGATAGGATCCGTCATCCAGAAAGATTGTGGGCTTGCAGTGGATTATGGCTCATGGTTTGGCGGAGAAGCATACGGTACCTTTATTCGGGTGAATCTAGCGACCAGAGAAGAAAATATTAGATTGGCAGCAGAGAAGATTGTGGAAGTGTTGGAAGCCAAATAAGACGGAACGAGATATAATTTGAAATTGATGAAGAAAGAAACAGGAAAAAGAGGCAAGGTAAAGCCTCTTTTTTTGTACAGTTATATAGTTATAAATTTAGAAAGAAAAACTATCCGGTAACATTGAAAGAAATTAAATCGTAAAGTATACTGAATGTATGGTTGGTATGCCGATGGGATAAAGAAAAATCGGAAAGGAGCGGCTGCACATGTTAAATCAAACATATCTGACAAATTCTGTTGTAAAGAAGCTTTCAGAAGGGGCAGAACTAGGCTGGGTGAATCCAAAGCGTCTCTTGTGGGAGGAAGCAAAGGGAGAGCTTGAAGTTTCTGTCAAGGATATTGATGAAGCGGAAGAACGGTTGAACAGGTTTGCTCCGTTTATCAGGAAATGTTTTCCAGAAACAGAGGAGCGGCAGGGAATCATTGAATCTCCCCTGACGCCGATACCGGAAATGCAGCATTTTTTGAATGATGCATACGGAGAAGGAATAGAGGGAAATCTGCTTCTTAAACAGGACAGTCATCTAGCGGTTGCAGGTTCTGTGAAAGCGAGAGGCGGAATCTATGAAGTGCTGAAGCACACGGAAGAATTGGCGTTGCGGGAAGGTTTGCTTACGGTGGGTGATGACTATGCAAAATTGGCATCGGAAGAATGCAGGGAATTTTTCAGCCAATATACTATGCAGGTTGGTTCCACGGGAAATCTAGGGCTTAGTATCGGTATCGCAAGCGCGGCAGTAGGCTATCGTGCTATTGTACATATGTCGGCGGATGCAAAGCAGTGGAAAAAAGATTTACTCCGAAGCCATGGGGTGACCGTGATAGAATATGACGGAGATTATAGTAAGGCAGTAGAAAACGGGCGAAAAGAGTCAGACGCTAACCCGAAAAGCTATTTTGTAGATGATGAAAATTCAAAAGATTTATTTATGGGTTATGCGGTCGCAGCGCGAAGACTGAAAAAACAGATCGAAGAACTGAAAATTAAAGTGGATGCAGAACATCCGTTGTTCGTTTATATTCCGTGCGGTGTGGGAGGAGCACCGGGAGGAGTAACCTTTGGCTTGAAGACCGTGTGGGGAGATCATGTCCATGTATTTTTTGTAGAACCAACGCAAGCACCGTGCATGGTACTGGGCATGGCGACAGAACTTCATAATCAGATCTGCGTACAAGACGTTGGACTTACAGGGCTTACCCATGCAGACGGACTTGCGGTAGGGAGACCTTCCGGTTTCGTAGGAAAAGTTATGGAGCCAATATTGAGCGGTGAATTTACAGTAGAAGATAAATGGCTGTATGAATATATGCGGGCGCTTCTTGATACGGAACATATTTTCATAGAGCCAAGCGCATGTGCATCATTTGCAGGTCCGGTAAACCTGTTGAACTATGAGGAAACGAGAAAATATATTGAGGAAAATCAACTGTCCCATAAGATGAAAGAAGCAGCACATATCGTGTGGGCGACCGGTGGAAGTCTTGTGCCGGAAGAAGAGCGGGAAACTTATAGAAAGACGGTTTTGGATTAAGGAGAATTTATTGCGATGAAGTGAAAAATTTGTTATCCTTATACATAAGAGGAGTTTATGTTTTTAATGAATCCAGTAAAGACATATGGACAGAAATGTAAACATTATTTGTGCGCCAGATGGGAAAAAGATAGTTCTTATCAATGATATTCGGTTTAAAGGAAAAAAGAGGGAAGAGTGGAAAGAGGTTGAGGAATATCTTAAGGAATATATCGGTGAGTTTTATGAAATAGAGGAAACTTCTGAAAAGGTGTTTATTTCCAGTAGTTTTCCGGATGAGTATGTAAGCTCTAAAAGCAGGCTTGCTTTAAAAGGTGCGGTGTCAAAAGCGAAGGCCAATGCTGTCCAGGGGATACCAGAATTAATCCGAATTGCTACTAACAAAGAATACTCTGAGAATACAAAACAAAAACATGTTAAAGATGCTCAATATGGATGGTATCGGTATGATGTGAGATTTGCGCTTCCGGTATATGACGATAAAAGTAATGAGATTTGTCGGTATAATATCTTTTTTGCAAGAATGCTAGTGCGTCATGATAAAGATGGTAAGAAATATTTATATGATTTATTGGCAGTAAAAAAAGAGACGAGCAGCCCGCCTGAGTAAAAACTGTACGGTGAAAACCCATCTCTTTATGTAAATAATTTTATAATCTATTGTAATGTTTGTCAACAGAAAAATAGTTATCAGGAGAGTTCAATATGGCAGTGAAAACAGTTACTTTATATACCCGTCAAAATGATAAAACTTTACGTCAGCTTGAGCGTGACGGTCGCATTATCAATCACCGCGCTTATGTGGAGATGCATTTCGGAGACATTGCGCCGCTCTTTATGGAGAGCTACGATTGGTTTACGGCAGAGGCGGCAAAGCGCGTGCCAAAGCCTGAGGATGTCCATGCTCCGATTTGGTGCTCTATAAGCCCGGATAATTGTTTGAAGCCGATTGAAGGAACAGTAGTCTACATATTGGAAGTGCCGGAAGACAAGGTTATGTATTTTGATGATGTAAAATGGGACTACGTGCTGAACCGCATTTATCTTCCGGATGATGAAGAGGATGAGAAGGCGTATAAACAGCATTTGAAAGACATCGGAGTTTCCAATGGATTTGAGTTTTTTCAAGGACGGTATAAAGGAATGTATCCGGAGGAAGAAGCGCGAATTCGAGAGAGCTGGAAACGTGCATTTCGTATTGATAAATGGACCATCTTTAATGTATGTGGGAATATCTGGGAAATCCGGCAGGAATGGGTGAAAAGAATTGTTAAACCGGGTGAAGCGGTAAAATAAAAATAATCCGTCATCAGAATCAATCTGATGGCGGATTGTTATTATATTTTCACTCCGTAAAGTACCTTTAGAAGATGATTCGAAATGACAGGCTGTCTTGCTTTTGGAACCCGTTTTTTCGGCAGAGTGACCTTCGGAAGATGAATGTTTGCCAATTGGTTGGTAAATGTAGTGAGCTGCGGAATAGAAAATGCGAAGCTTAAGACAATACAAGCTGTGAGCAATAGCAGAGATTCCGCAATTGTATTTACATTCTGAAGCCAATCGGTTGCGCTTTTTATATAAGAGTATGTAAGCCCATGACAGAGATAAATTGCCATTGTACGTTCACCCATGTAAGAAAGCCGGTTTTTCTTTTCAGGAACTAAGCAGATCAGCGCATAGGTAAGGAAGAAACCAATACCGTAGCAGAGAAGTCGGATTGTCATTCCCTCTGCAAATGTCTGTCCGAGAAAATCGTAGTTGTATCTTCCGTAAAATATTTTTACCGAATAAGAACGGATCGCCGGTGCCAGTGCCAGAAATGCTGTAAAAGCAGCAAAGGAAATGGCGGCAATGGCCTTTTTCACAGGAGTGCGAAGCTTGGAGACAAGCACCCGGTCAAAATTCATTCCTGCAAGGAAGAATGGATAAAAGAACAGAACTCTTGGAATGCTCAGGAAATTATTCGGCATATCCGAACATCCGATCAGAAGTCCGGCGATAACAGATAGCAGCATGTAATGCGGAATCCGTTTGACATAAGGGGTAATCACACGCCAGATAAAGAGTGCCATTATGTACCAGAGTGAAAATTTCGGCCGCAGCAAATATAAGCCGGTATCTTTGTGAAGAAGCTCTGTATACATAAAATAATAACACAGCTCATAAATTACATATGGAACTAAAAGCTTGCGAACCAGAGTAAGGAATGGAAGCTCCCGTTTAGAAAAGTAACCGGAAATAAAAATAAATGCCGGCATGTGGAACGAGAAAATCAACCATTTGAGTGTGTAGAGTAAAGTGTTGTTATTATAAGCAGGTTCAATAAAATGTCCGATGACTACAAGAAGAATCAGGAAAGCTTTATAATTGTCGAACAGATAATCACGCTGCTTCGTCTGGTTTGACATAATCAATCCTCTTTCTTTTTAAATAAAATTCTTAATAAAATACAGAAAACAATTTTTAACGCCATATATTCTACGCTTTTCCGTATTTCTGTACAAGATTCAAAATCACCAAAAATGTAACAAATTTTTAATATTTATTTAAACATAATTAACATTTTCAAGAGAAATAGAAGAACTTCGAAATATTACTGGAAAAATAGATGTTTTTTATATATAATGAATGGACAGGTAATAGGTAATAAAAACCAATGAAAAGGAGACAGATTCAATGGAAATGTTATCAATTGAGAGAGAACTGAAAGAAAACTCATATCCGGGACGCGGAATCATTATAGGCAGGAGTGCAGACGGAAGTAAGGCTGTAACTGCTTATTTTATTATGGGCAGAAGTGAAAACAGCCGTAACCGTGTCTTTGTAGAAGAAGGAGAAGGCATTCGTACACAGGCATTTGATCCTGCGAAATTGACAGATCCAAGCCTGATCATTTACGCACCGGTGCGTGTGCTCGGCAATAAGACAATTGTGACAAACGGAGACCAGACAGATACTATCTATAAAGGTATGGACAAGCAGATGACATTTGAACAGTCATTAAGGAGCAGAAAGTTTGAGCCGGATGAGCCTAACTATACACCAAGAATCTCTGGTATCATGCACATTGAAAATGGAACTTATAATTATGCAATGTCAATTTTGAAGAGCAACAATGGCAATCCGGACAGCTGCCACAGATATACATTTGCATATGAGAATCCGGCGGCAGGCGAGGGACATTTTATCCACACATACAAATGTGATGGTAATCCGCTTCCGAGTTTCGAAGGAGAACCGAAACTAATCGCAATTCCGAACGATATGGATGAATTTGTATCTACTTTGTGGAATAGTTTGAATGAAGATAATAAGGTATCTCTTTTCGTGCGATATATTGATATTGCAAGCGGCGCTTATGAGACAAAGATCATCAACAAGAATAAATAAGAATCAGTAAGGAGAATGGATCATGAAAGAATTAGAGTTGAAGTATGGTTGTAACCCAAATCAGAAACCATCCAGAATCTATATGGAGACAGGAGAAGAACTTCCTATCAAAGTGTTAAATGGAAGACCTGGATATATTAATTTCCTTGATGCATTTAACGGCTGGCAGCTGGTTAGCGAACTTAAGAAAGCAACCGGACTTCCGGCGGCAACTTCTTTTAAGCACGTATCTCCGGCAGGAGCGGCAGTCGGACTTCCACTGGACGAAACACTGGCGAAGATTTACTGGGTGGATGATCTCGGAGAATTGTCCCCATTGGCAAGCGCTTATGCAAGAGCGAGAGGTGCAGACAGAATGTCCTCTTTTGGTGATTTCATTTCTTTATCTGATGTGTGTGATGTAGATACTGCAAGACTGATCAAAAGAGAAGTTTCTGACGGAGTTATCGCACCGGGATATGAACCGGAAGCATTGGAGATTTTGAAGGCAAAGAAAAACGGTAATTATAATGTGATCGAGATTGATCCGGACTATGTTCCAAGAAAGCTGGAGAGAAAAGAAGTATTCGGTATCACATTTGAGCAGGGCAGAAATGAATTGAAGATTGATGATGAATTCTTTGCAAATATCGTGACAGAGAACAAAGAACTGACAGAGCAGGCAAAGATCGATCTTGCAATTTCTATGATTACATTAAAATACACACAGTCCAATTCCGTGTGCTTCGTGAAAGACGGACAGGCAATCGGAATCGGTGCAGGACAGCAGTCCAGAATCCACTGTACACGTTTGGCAGGTACGAAAGCAGATAACTGGTGGCTGAGACAATCTCCACAGGTTATGAACCTTCCATTTGTAGATGGAATCCGTCGTGCAGACAGAGATAATGCAATTGATCTCTACATCGGAGAAGATTATATGGATGTGCTTGCAGACGGAGCATGGGAACATATCTTCAAAGAGAAGCCGGAGGTATTTACAAGAGAAGCAAAGAGAGAGTGGCTGGATAAATTAACAGACGTAAGTCTTGGCTCAGACGCATTCTTCCCATTTGGCGACAATATTGAGCGCGCGCACAGAAGCGGTGTAAAATATGTAGCTCAGCCGGGTGGTTCTGTAAGAGATGACAATGTGATTGAGACATGTAATAAATACAATATGGTAATGTCCTTTACGGGACTTCGTTTGTTCCATCATTAATGAAAACAAGGGCGGAGGTTTTTATCAAATCTCCGTCCTTATTCCATTTTTCTGCCAATTGATTTACCTTGTGGTTTCTATGACCGGATGGTATGATAGACAAGGTGAGTAAAAATAAAAAGTAACTTTATAAGTATAAAAGGAGAAGTAAAGTATGAAACAGTATGATGTGATTATTATCGGTGCAGGACCGTCCGGTATTTTCTGCGCGTATGAGCTGATCAGACAGAAACCGGATATGAAAGTCCTGATGATTGAAAAAGGGCGTTCCATTGAGAAACGTCAGTGTCCGAAGAGAAAGACGAAGGTATGTGTAGGATGCCAGCCATGTTCTATTACGACAGGATTTGCAGGAGCAGGAGCATTTTCAGATGGAAAATTATCCCTGTCCCCTGATGTGGGAGGAACATTGCCGGAGATTCTCGGTTATGAGAAGGCAACGGAGCTTATCAATGAGGCAGACAATATTTATCTGAAATTCGGCGCTGATGAGAAAGTGTACGGTATCGAGGACACTGCTGCCATTGAAAATATTCGTACAAAGGCAATCCGTGCAAACCTGAAGCTTATCGAGTGTCCGATTCGCCATCTTGGAACAGAAGAAGGATATAAAATTTATACAAGACTTCAAGAGCATTTGATCGAAAATGGCGTAGAGATCAAATTTATGACAATGGTAAAAAATATCATCATTGAAGATGGTGTTGCAAAAGGAGTTGTCACAGATCAGGGTGAGGAATTCTATGCACCGGAGATTGTAGCCGGTATCGGAAGAGAAGGCTCTGAGTGGTTTTCTCATATTTGTAAAGAACATGATATCGAAACGAAAAACGGAACCGTTGACGTGGGCGTGCGTGTAGAAGTTCGAGACGAGATCATGAAAGAGTTAAATGAGAAGCTGTACGAAGCGAAGCTTGTCTACTACACACCTACCTTTGATGATAAGGTGCGTGTATTCTGTACAAATCCATCCGGAGAAGTAGCTACAGAGTATTATGATGATGGTCTTGCAGTGGTAAATGGTCATGCATACAAGTCCAAAGATATGAAGACGAAAAACACGAACTTTGCGCTCTTAGTATCGAAGAACTTCACAGAGCCATTTAAGTCTCCGATCGAATATGGAAAACACATTGCACAGCTTGGAAATATGCTTTGTGACGGAAAAATATTATTGCAGCGTTACGGTGATTTCCGCAGAGGAAGACGTACGACAGAAGAGCGTCTTATGAGAAATAATATTACTCCGACCTTGAAGGATGCCGTTCCGGGTGATCTGTCACTTGTGTTCCCACATCGTATCATGGTGGCAATTGATGAAATGATTCAGGCACTTGATAAGGTGACGCCGGGAATTGCTTCAGATGAGACATTGCTCTACGGTGTAGAGGTTAAATTCTATTCTAATAAAGTTGTAGTAAATAAAGAATTCGAGACAAGCATCAAAGGACTTCGCACGATGGGTGACGGAGCGTCTATCACACGTGGACTTCAGCAGGCGTCTGCAAATGGTCTCTGTGTAGCAAGATGTATTTTAGACAAAGAATAGATTTCATAGATATTGTTATAGAAATATTTTTATTGACAGTATCATGGAAAATAGATACTATAAAAATGAATATTGGTTTCAGTTTGCGCTGAATGAAAAGGGAATGCGGTGAGAATCCGCAACAGCTCACTCTACTGTAATGGAGGACGAAAGCCAGAGACCACTGCCGGAAAATGATTCGGTGGGAAGGCGGCAAGTAGGTATGATTCCTAAGTCAGGAGACCTGCCAATAGGATAAGAGGTAAAATCTTTCGGTGAGGATAAGATGGTACACAAACAAGACAGGATGTTTCGATCGAAGGATGGAAACTTATTTGTGTATGAAGGACAGCCGAAGTGCTGTCCTTTTTGTACGTTATTACTCTCCAAAAGTAGAAAAGGAGACAGGAATGAAAAAGAAGAAAACAGTCAAAACAAGAATGCTAAGTCTGTTTCTCGTTCTTTTGCTTCTCACAGGAAGCGTGTCCAGCGTGCGCGCAGAAGAAGCGGCGGGGACAGAAGCAGCAGGAAGCGAGACAACGAAAGAACAGATTGTGGAGTCTGAAGAGAGTGTAGGTTCCGGTGAGCAAGGCAGTGTTCCGGGGAGCGCAGAATCAACAGACGGTTCCGCAGATGTGAAGAAAGACGAAGAGGCCTCTTCTGATAGAAATGTGTCTGCCCCGTCTGCTGTAAAAAAAGAAGCGAAAGCAACAACTGCAAGTGATGAGGATAAAACGGAAGCAGCGGGCGCAGGGGAAAGTGAGGAACCCCTTACGGGTTATGGCATAACGGTAACGCTTCAAATAGAGGGATATGAGGAAACAGTCGAAGAGGGCGTAGAAGTAACTATGCCCGATAAATATAAGACTTTTGAAGAATATGGGATTGAAAATGTTGCTGATCCGGCAGAAGCAGGAAAACCGGGATATACAATCTTACACGTAATGGCGGAATATTGTGAAAAAAAATTTGGTTCGGCAAAAGGGCTTATCGGAATTAGTGGTGGGTTTGTGAATTCATTTTTAGATATGCCTGCTAAGTCAACACTTATGTTTCTAAGAAATTATAAAAGCATTCCGGTTGGAGCGCAGGAGCAGAAAGTACAGTCGGGTGACTTGATTTCAGTTGTAGATATTTGGGCAAATAGTAATTGGACAATTGGAGGTCAATACGGTTGGTTTTCTGATGAGAATCTAAAAGCTGAAGCAGGAGAAGCCTTTACAGTGCAGTTAAATGCAGAACCATTAATGTGGGGAGAAAAGGCCAATCCTTCAGGCGCAACGGTAATGGTTGTTGACAGCAGCGGCAAAACTGTTGCAGAAGAAAAGACGGGAAGTGATGGAAAAGCTTCTCTGACAGTGGAAGAAGCAGGAACATATGCAATAACAGCACAGAGAAAATCGTCTTACTACGATAATGATGGTTCGAATCCGTGGGATTTAGTACCGCCACATGGAAAGTTAGTTGTAAGCGAAGGTGTGGAAGTAACAGATGAAGAGGCTGTAGCACAAGCGAAAGAAAAGTTGGAGCTGGGAGACGTTAGTCAAGTAACAGAGAATCTAATACTTCCGGTGACAGGAAAGAATAAGACAACGATCACATGGTCCAGTTCGGATGAAAATTGTATCAAGATTAATGGTGCGGCGGGAGAGGTAATCCGTCCGGCAGGAGTAGATAAAAAAGTAATATTGACGGCTGTGATTAACAAAGGCAAAGTGTCTGATACAAAGGAATTTGTAGTGACAGTTGTAGGAAAATCCTTGTTTAGAGAATTGACGTTAGATCAAGGAACATTAGTTTACGATAAAAGTGTTGATGAATATACCGTTTATGTTAAAAAGGATGTAGGGAAACTTACAATTAAGGGAATAGCAGAAGAGGGCGTTAGTGTTGTTAAAGTAAAAGTGATGGACGAGGCAGGAAAACCAAAGCTAGAAACTGTTATATCTGCTGGAGATCCGGCATTTGAAAAAACGTCATGTTTAATTGATAAAGCTGGTAAGGATCTGTTGCCATACGATATTACACTTGAAACACTGGGACAAATCAGTGGTACCGTTACACTCCATGTCAAGCGCGGCACCGCCGGCACCCCGCTTCCGGATCTTCCGGACATCACCTGGGGACAGCACCTTGGCGATAAGAATAACAATGCGGTAGTGGATTCTAAAGCGCCGACAAATAAGACAGAGCTTCTATGGGAAAGTTTTTCCAACGCACCGGATAGCTGGGGAAGTGTGTATGCAGGGACACCGATTCTTGTAAATAACCACATTTATGCAGTCCGAAACCATAAGATTGAGATGTTGGATGCAAAGACCGGAGAAGTAAAAGCGTCCACGAAGCTGCATTCTCAGATTGGTTATTACAGTAATATTATTTATGGTGGTGGAATGATTTTTGTTCCGCTTGGGAACGGAGATGTACAATGCTTCAATGCAACAACGCTCAAATCTATGTATTTAATAGAAAATCCAGCATCATTAGGAAGTTATTGGGGTGTATACGGAGCAATGCACTATGATAATGGGAAATTATATGTCGGATATTCGAATCAGCGTGATTACGGTGGATATGCGGTTTATGATACACTAGATCCCAATATAGATGATGAATACGAAGTGGTTAAGCCTCTTTGGATAACAGGAGAAAAGGATCAAAGCTATTACGGTTCCGGAGCGGTGACAATCAAAGATATGGTTGTGATTGGCGGAGATGGAGGGATTGTATCAGTAAGAAATGCGAAGTCAGGAGAAGAACTTTCAAAACTCCAGTTATCAGGAAAGATAAGATGTTCCTTGGTATATGCGGATGGATATATTTGGACAACAACTCAGAATAAGAAGATATACAAGTTGTTATTATCAGAAAGTGGAAAGATTACTGTTGCAGAAGAAGCAGATTTGCCTAATAACAGCAATGCCTCTCCCGTAGTTACAGGAGGAAAGGTATATGTTACAGGTGGCGTCTGGGGGGCAGGGTTCTTTGCGGTTTACGATATGAATCTGACGCTTCTGGCACAGGAGAAAGGAGAAAATCCATTTAATACTCCAACGGTATCAACAGCTTATGATAATGTTTGCGTCTACTTTACAGAAAATGGTCCGGAAGGAAGTCTTTATATGGCAGAAGTGACAGCGAACAATAAAATTACGCTGACAAAGATTTATACGCCGGAACATCAGCAATATTCTATGAGTAAAGTTATCATTGGTTCTGACGGAACAATTTACTATGCGAACGATTCCGGCTACCTCTTTGCAATCCGAGGGAAGTCTGATGAAGCGCCGGAAAAACCGGATGGCGGTACAGAACCGGACGATGGCAAGGATGACGGAAAAGATGAGGGAAACAATGGTGGCGGCAATAACAGCAACACCGGAACACCCCCGTCTTTGAAACCTGATAAAAAGCCGACCACAACAGTGAGCACGCAAAGTTTTGCTCCAAGAAAACGTACAGTGAAGGTGAACGCAGCTACTAAGAATAACGTATCTTCCGAAAGTAATATTGTAAATGCAATCCAGCAGAGTTATGATAAGAAGGAAAATAGTCTGACGATCAAAAATCCACCGGAAGTCGTTGGAGCAGAGGTATTCAAACAGCTTGCACGATATCCAGAATTCCGTCTTGTCTTTGATTGCGGGGCTTATACATTGAGCATGAAAGGTTCCGATGTTACAAATGTAAATACGACACTTACAACGAAGCTTCTTGAGATGGAGAATACTTTGTCAGAGGAAGATGCAGCGAGATATGGTAATTATCAGCGATTGATGTTCGCGCAGGAAGGACCTCTGCCAGGTAAGATTACCGTTGTGTATAAATTGGGAGAGCAGTTCGAACAGTCAGAGGCTTTGTATCTCTATGATTTATTAGGAAATACAGAAGCGCAGGAAGTAATCTTGCAGAAACCATACGGCATGTTCGTATTGGAAAACGGAGGCGAATTTATTCTGTCTGATCAAAAAGTAGAAGAAGCACAAGAGGCTGAAGTAGTAGAAATATCAGAAGAGATAAAACCGGTGAATGAGAAAACGACAGGCATTCCGGTTTGGATATATCTATTCATCGGACTTGGAGCAGGCGCTCTGATCAGTGGACTGATCACGGTGAAGGTGATGAATGCAAGAAAGAGGAAAGATACATGGGAAAAATAAGAAATAGTATTGTTGCAATTATATGTGTTCTTGTGTTTTCGCTGACAGCTTGCGGAAGTGATGCGGCATCCTCTGCGGATAGTTCGGGGAAGGTGCAAAAAACACAAAATACAGATAATAGTGTAAACGCAGATCAGGAGAAAGAGGATAAAACTAAGAAAGCACAGGAGGGGATTCCAGATGATCTTCTCCCTGCAGGAGAGAGCGAAGAGACCGGGGAGGTCTCTTCCGATCAGATGGAAATTGTGGAGGAAGATGGAACCGTTCACAATGCAAAGAAATCAGTCGCTGGTAAGAACAGCTCTGGTGGTAAGAATTCATCGGGAACATCAGGTTCATCAAATAGCGGTGGAAATTCGGGAGCATCAGGAAATGGTTCTTCACAATCTTCCAAGGGAACGATTGAGATTAATTTCAGTATCGATTCCTCAAAGGCGGATGGCTCAGTATCCTATTCGGCAGTTATGACACTGGACAAGGGTGCTACCGTGTACGATGCCCTGGCAGCATCTGGGATTAGCCACAGTGGAGACAGTTATATAACTGCGATTGGCGGATTAAGTGAGAAACAGTTCGGCGGTCAGAGTGGATGGAAGTATTATGTAAATGGTACAGCGCCGGGAAAAAGCTGTGTCGACTATACACTTCAGGATGGAGATCGTGTGCAATGGAGTTATGTACTGAAAGCATATTAAAAGTAATCGTACCGGTTGTTTTAATTCTGGTACAGATTCCGTTTTTTATAGTATTTGAAATGAAAAAACCAAAACCCAGAGATTTAATGCCGATTGCAGTGTTAAGTGTGATTGGCGCTCTGGGGCGTGCGGTCTTTGCGGTGATTCCAAGCTTTAATCCGAATAGTGCGGTAGTAATTATTGCCGGTATGCAGTTTGGCCCGTTGGCAGGATTTCTGACGGGCTCACTGTCTGCACTGGCAAGCAACATGCTGCTGGGGCAGGGTCCATGGACACTCTGGCAAATGACTGCATGGGGAATGATGGGATGTTTTGCAGGTGTATTTCAGCGCACTGGTATATTTAAGCATCGGGGACTCTTGTATTTGTATGGATTTCTCTCAGGAATATTATTCGGATGGTTTATGAATTTGCAGTATTTGATCGGATATGTGTATCCGCTGACGATAGGAGCAGTTATTGCGTCCTGTGTTGCAAGCGTTACCTTTGATCTTGCACATGGAATGTCAACATTAATCTTTTTATTTATATTGGAAAGACCGTGGGGGAAAAAGCTGAAGCGGTTAAAGGTAAAATATGGAATTTTAGACATAAGGAGGGAATAGAGATGTATATTCGGCCATTTACGTTATTTTCAACAGTGCATCCGGCTCTCCTTATTTTTTATGCGCTGGGGGCTCCTATACTCGCTATGTTCGGGAGCAATCCGGTGACAATGGGCGTGATGTTTTTGTGTGCGATCACGGTGCATTGGTTTTATCTTGGCGGAGCGTCCACGAAGGATGGATTGAAAGGAATTTTATTTGTAGTGATTTTTGTTTCTGTGTTAAATATGCTGTCAAATCCGATGGGGGTTACAGAGTTATTTAAGATAGGAAGCAGATTGTTTACTCTGGAAAGCATGTGCTATGGATTGATGAACGGACTTATGCTTGGAACGGTAATTTTATGGTTTCGATGCTTTACTGCAATCGTGCCAAATGACAAATTTCTGTATTTGTTTGGGCGAAGATTCCAGACAGCGGCACTGCTATTGTCTATGATCCTGAAGCTTTTCCCGGAGACTCGATATAAGATCCGCTGCATCCGTGCGGCGCAGATGGTGGAGGATGGAGAGGAGAAACCATCGTTGAAAGTGCGATTGTCAAGAAGTATGAGACAGATGTCCAGCCTTCTGGAGTGGAGTATGGAAGATGGGATAGAAACAGCGGATGCTATGAAAGCGAGAGGATATGGGGAAGGGAAAAGAAGCTCTTATCAAAAGTACCATTTTCACAGCTCCGATCTGGCTTGTCTTATTGTGATGGTGATGTTATATGCGGCAGCTGTTTTTGATGTAGTAGGAGCAGGAAAGTTATTTGCTTACTATCCGACACTACATTGGGAAATCCGAAAATGGTATGTAGAAGCTGCAGGAGCTGTCTTACTTGTTTTATTTTTACTGTTGCCGGTTGGAACAGAATTATTCCGAAAGGGAGGAAAAACGTCATGAGCGTTATGGACATAAAGGGTTTGACATTTGCATATCCAAATGGAAAAGAAATTCTGCACGGAATTGATCTGGCAATTGGGGAAGGAGAATTTGTTCTTCTATGTGGACCGTCGGGATGCGGGAAGACAACATTGCTTCGTTGTATGAAAGCAGAGATTGCTCCGATTGGTGAGCGAAAGGGCAGTGTGACCAAGCGTCCTGCGAAGGAAATCGGCTATGTATTTCAAAATCCCGACAATCAGATTGTCACGGATACGGTGCGCCATGAGCTTGCATTTGGACTTGAAAATATAGGTCTTCCGACAGAAGTGATCAGAAGACGCGTGGCGGAGACCGCATTGTTTTTTGGGATTGATGAGTGGATTGATGCATCCGTACATGAAATTAGCGGCGGACAGAAGCAGCTTCTTAATCTGGCATCTGTGATTGCTATGCGACCGAAGCTTTTGCTGCTTGATGAGCCGGTCTCTCAGTTAGACCCGTTGGCGCGGAAAAATTTCCTTGATGTGTTGGTGCGCGTGAACCGGGAGCTTGGTATAGCGGTTCTTTTAAGTGAGCATCATTTAGAAGAAATGCTTCCTCTCGCCGATCGTGTGATTTATATGAAAGACGGGAAATTAGAATATGCAGGAGAAGTGAATGGGTATGTAAATTATGTGTTAACAAAAGAGCCGGCGTATTTGAAAGCGCTGCCGGCAGCAGTACGGATCGCATTTTCGCTGAGAGGAGTCAGCAGAGAATATCCGCTGACTGTGCGGGATGGAAGACAGTATCTTGCAGATTATCTTCACCGAATGGACAAAGATGTCGAGGCAAAGAATCAATGGGAAAAGGCAAGAAAGCTCTGCATGGGACGTACATTTGAGAAAACACGTGGGGAAGGAATGGATAGAGAAAATGCCTGCCTTCTTGTGGATCATATCTGGTTTCAGTACCAGAAACAGACTCCCTTTGTCTTAAAAGGATTAACACTACGCATTGAAAAAGGGGAATTTCACGTCATACTGGGAGGAAATGGAAGCGGGAAGACAACACTTTTGTCTATTCTCGGTAAGCGTCAATATGCATTCAGAGGGAAGATTCGTCTGGGGAAGGAGAAAAAACGTCCGACGATCTCTCTTCTTCCGCAGAATCCCAAGGCAATGTTTTCGAGGGATACGGTAGAAGAGGAATTGACAGAGGCAGGGTGTAGTGAAGCGCTGGTGCAGTCATTGAAGCTTGCAGAACTTAATAGTCAGCACCCTTATGATTTAAGCGGAGGAGAACAGCAAAGGCTGGGACTTGCAATGGTTTTGTCCGGTGAGCCGGAGCTTTTGCTTCTGGATGAGCCGACGAAAGGACTTGATGTAGAAGCGAAAGAACAGATTGGCGATTATTTGCGTGAGTACGTGGAACAGGGGCATACAGTATTATGTGTAACACATGATGTGGAGTTTGCAGCTGCTTATGCGGATGTGTGCAGTCTTCTGTTTGAAGGAGAAATCTTGTCAACAGAGCCGGTGCAGACATTTTTTGAAGATAATGCGTTCTATACAACGGATTCCAGAAGGCTGATCCGGGGGATGTAGGATGGGAGAGATAAGAGGAAATCGGAAGATTCCCTCTTATTTTTTAAATTTGTAAAAAAATAGGTGAATTAAAGGATGAAATGACTCCAGACGAAAGAATGCAAAAATATTTGAAAGGTGAAGAGGTGGATTGCGTTCCATATGGGTTGTTGGCGCCAGATGATGCAATGGCGCATATTTGGGGATATACACGAGGAGATATGATGCGTTCTTTTGATTTGCGATGTGAGATTATACGCAGAAAAAAAGAACAATATGGTTTTACTGGATTGTCGGCATCTATGGGACTTCGAGGTATTGCAGAAGTTGCAGGATCGGTAATGTTTTATCCAGAGGAATCCAGCGATTATGTTCAGGAATATTGTATGAAAACTTATGATTCATTAGGAAGCATAGCCCCCTTTTCTTTGATTCGCGGAAGTGAACTGGTAAAAAGAAAATTGGATGAAATATCAAAGATGAAAGAAATATTTCCGGAAATGGAAGTATCTACCGATGTAGCAGGACCTATTTCCACAGCAATTGCAATGAGACCGGTAGAAAATGTTTTGCGAGATGTTCGTAGGGAGCCGGAAAAACTGCATCAATTAATGGATTATTGTGTCGAATGTTCTTTGGAATGGGTGAAGCTGTTTTGTGAGCAAATGGGCTCTTGTAGTGTTGGGATTTCTGATCCGGTTACAACAACAGATATTCTTGGCATGAAATATTTTAAAGAGTTTTCAAAACCTTATTTAATCAAATTGTTTGAAGGAATCAAACAGATATCGGGAAATAATCCGTCATTACATATATGTGGACATACGAGAAAAATATGGAACGACTTAATGGAAATAGGCGTAGATAATTTTAGTCTGGATAATTGTGAGGACATGCGAGAAGCAAAAGAAGTTATGGGAGAAAGAGTGTTTCTGTCAGGAAATGTAGCTCCGGTGCAAGTAATGCGTAACGGAACTATTGATGATGTGATTGGGGCAGTGAAAGAAGTTTTAAAAAAGTGTGCAGATAGTCCTTGCGGGCATATGCTGCTGACGGGATGTCAGCTTCCGATAGGTACGAGTCAAGAAAATATAGATGCATTTATATATGCTGCAAGAACCCATGGAAGAGGTGCGCGAATGGGAAAAATGCCAAAAGGGATGGAGTAGTATCCTGCTTTCTCTTAGTTATAAATTGTTTCAATAAAGTTATTAAAAATAACAATTAGGTTTCTCTATTTTTTTATGATAAGCTACATTTAGTAACATATATAGTGATGCGTTTGCATTTAAAAGGGAATCCGGTGCAAGTCCGGAACAGCCCACTCTACTGTAAGAAGGACGAAGGCCTAAGACAAGCCACTCATTGAAGAAAATGGGGAAGGAGAAGCCGGAGGGAGAATTTAAGTCAGGAGACCTGCTATATATGAAAGAACTTTTCGGTGGGGAAAGGACAGTGTTTACGCTGTCTTTTCTGCACCTTTTTTGGGCTTATTAGTGATAAGAAGTTAGAAAAAGATTGAGGTGTGAAAGTAAAGAGGTGGAATGAGAATGGAGATTCAAGTAATATCAGGCTTTTTAGGAGCCGGAAAGACGACGTTTCTGAATCAGTATCTTCCGGTTCTTAAAGGTAAGACTGTAGTGATTGAAAATGAATTCGGTGATGTAGGTCTGGATGGAGAATTGATTCAAGAGGATGTGCCGGTGCGGGAGATTTATGCGGGGTGTATTTGCTGTAGTCTGGCATTGGATTTTCGGAAAGGGATCAAAGAACTAAAAGAACAATTTTCGCCGGATCAGCTTGTGATCGAGCCATCCGGAGTAGGACGACTTTCTGATATCGTACAGGCATGTAACAAAGCTCGGGAAAAAGAGGGCATCGACCTTACGATAACCAAGCTGATCACAATCGTTGATATAAAGAGCTTCGAAGAGTATAGAGAAGATTTTGGCGCATTTTATTTAGATCAGATTCGTCACGCCGGATTAATTCTTCTTAGCAATCTGGAGGGACTGGAGCAAGAGGAGAAGCTTCGTCTGATAAAGGAGATAAGACAAGAAAATCCGGCAGCCGTGATCTACGATGGAGATTATCGAAAATTAAGTGATTCCCAGCTTCAGGATCTGATTTCTGAGGTGCCTGATTACGAGATGTCTTCCGAGGCGCCGGAAAGACATGCTTTTCCGGCAGGCAGAGTATTCTCCAGTGTTTCTTTCAATGAGGTTTCGGAGTTTACACAAGCACAGGTTCAATTACTGGAACAACAGTTAAAGGACATCGAGCACGGGAAGATTTTGCGGGCAAAGGGAATCTTAGAGGTAGAAGGAAAGAAGATACAGTTCAACTATACGCCTTTTGGTTATGAAGCAAGAGAGACCGATCCGGAAAAAGAGCAGACGACCAAAGCGGCAATTATCGGCTGTGATCTGAATGAAGCGGAGATAAGAGATTTATTTCTTTAAAAATAAAATGGAAGGAGGAAAAACACTGTGGGGGAAATAAAAGATTTTAATTGTACATATGACAATTCGGCAGGAATTAACGGAGAAGTGACAGAAGGATTGGGACTTTGCTTCCCGGATGCGTATCTGCACTCCGATACAATGGCAAAGCTTTCCAAGGCATTGAAGGAACATGACAACGCTCCATTTTGTGAACTCCCTTTCTGTCATACTGTAGAGGCTGAGGCGATGGGAGGAATCATCAATTACGGAAATGAAAAGATCGGTCCTCGTGCCAAAGAATATCTCTGTACAGAAGTGGAAGAATTATTGAAACTCCCGGAGATTGATTATAGCAAGGGGAGAATTCACGAAGTGTTGACAGCCTGTCGGAAACTTCGCGAAGAAGGAGAGCATGTAGTTTTGCAGGTGTCCGGTCCATTTACGATCTTAAATGTGTTAATAGATGCGAGATATGTATTTAAGGGAATGCGCAAGAAACCGGAGATTATGAAAGAAGTATTCTGGAAGCTGGGCAGAGAAGTTTTAAGATTTATTGACGAGGCGAAAAAATATGGAGTGGATATGGTAAGTTATGCAGATTCCTCCGGCGGAGTCAATATTCTGGGACCGAAGATGGCAGAGCAGGTTGTAAATGATTTTACTTGCGAGTTTGTAAAAGAATTAGAAAAGAAGGCAGATGATAATTTACTGATCATGTTATGCCCGAAGACAACATTTGCCCTGCTGGGAACAGAGAAAGCGTGCTTTGAAGATGTGGAGTTATCTGCGCCAATGCGGTATGGAGAGGCTTGTATTGAGGTGATCGGAAAGGTGAAGCTTACCGGTCAGATGTGTATCAAAAATATTCAATATATGCTGGAAAATGGGAAAATTAAAGCAATAAAATTACAATAAATGGAGGACAGAGAGATGGAAAAGTTAAAGGAAGAATTGTTAAAGCGTTTATCTGACGGAGTCGTAGAGATGGAAGAGGATGACGTGGAGGAAGCTGCAAAGGAATACTTAGAAGCAGGATTTCCGGCATTTGACGGAATTATGGAAGGACTGGTAGACGGTATGAATCGTGCCAGTGAATTATATGAGGCGGAAGAATATTTTGTGACAGATGTACTTCTTTGCTCTGATGCAATGTATGTAGGTCTTGATATTCTGCGCCCGTATTTACCGGAAACATCCGGTGAAAATAAAGTGAAAGCAGTTATCGGAGTTGTTGAAGGCGATACCCATGATATTGGCAAGAATCTGGTGAAGATTATGATGGAGACTGCCGGATTCGAAATGATTGATCTCGGAAGAGATGTTCCGCTTCAGAAATTTGTAGATACTGCGATTGAAAATCATGCAGATCTTATCTGTATGTCAACCTTGATGACAACAACCATGGGTGGAATGGAGACTGTCATCAACCTTCTGAAAGAAGCCGGTATCCGTGATCAGGTGAAAGTTATGATCGGAGGAGGACCGATTTCGCAAAAATTTGCTGATAAGATTGGTGCAGACTCATATACAGCGAATGCTGTAGAGGCAGTAAAAGCAGCGAAAGAAATGTTGAATATTGCATAGGAGACGATGATGTTAACACCGAAAGAAAGACTGAAAAACATATTTGAAGGAGAGCCGGTGGATCGTCCGGCTTGTATTTGCCCGGGCGGGATGATGAACATGATCACAACAGATCTGATGGATGAGGTGAAAGTTTATCTTCCCGAGGCACATAATGATGCAAGACAGATGGCGGAACTTGCAAAAGCTGTGTACGAAAAGGGATGCTTCGAGAATTACGGCGTACCATTTTGTATGACAGTGGAAGCAGAGGAAATGGGCGCCGGGGTTGATATGGGAACGAAGATTTATGAGCCGCATGTTATTGAATACGTGATGGAATCCGTCAGTGATTATGAGAAGCTTGTTCCGGTGGATGTGACAAAAGGAAGAGCCAAAGTAGTGACAGATGCAATCCGCATTTTAAAGGAAGAGACATCGGAAGTTCCAATTGTAGGAAATCTGACCGGACCGATCAGTACAGCAAGCTCTCTGATGGAGCCTGTAATTTTCTATAAGGAACTTCGTAAGAAAAATAAAGAGGCTCATGCATATATGGAGTTCGTTACAGATCAGCTGATTGCTTTTGGAAAAGCGCAGATAGAGGCAGGCGCAGATGTGATTGCAATTTCTGATCCAAGTGGAACAGGAGAGATTTTAGGACCGAAGTACTTTAAAGAGTTTGCAGTTACTTATTTAAATAAGCTTCTGGAGGGACTTCAGACAGTCGGACTTGGCACGATCGTTCACATATGCGGACACATGGGCTCTGTGTACAATGAGATCAATGAAGTGAAAAGCAGTGTATTAAGCTTTGATTCTGTTGTGCCGATGAAGGAAGCAAGAGTTCATCTTAAGGATCGTGTGTTGATGGGAAATGTCAGCACGTATACACTGGAATTCGGAGAGCCGGAACGGGTTGCGCTTCTTACGAAGAATTGTGTGAAAAATGGTTCGGATATTATTTCACCGGCGTGCGGCTTGGGAATGAAATCACCAATCAAGAATATACAGGCTATTTTGAAATGCCTAAGTGAGGAGGCATAGCAGATGGCAGAGATTGTAGTCAGACCAATGGAAGTAAAGGGACAGTCGCAGGAGCCGGTGCGAGTGTTCTGTGAAAATGGAGCAAACCTTTTACAAGCGCTATTGGATGCGGGGATTTTTGTGGACAATGCCTGCAGTGGAAAAGGAATTTGTGGAAAATGTAAAGTAAAAGTGTTAAAGGGATCTTTGTCTGAGACGTCTGAGACAGAAAAGAAGGTGTTGAAAGAGCAGGAGCTTGCAGACGGCATAAGGCTGTCTTGTTTGGCGGAAGTAACCGGAGATGTTGAAATCGCACTTTTACAGAAGGAACGGAAGCATAAAGTTCTTACCGGAGGATATATCCCGGAATTTCAGAAGGATGAACATGAAAGCGGTTATGGTGTGGCGATCGATATCGGTACAACGACCGTTGTCACTGCACTGATTGAGCTTTCAACAGGAAAAGAAATTGCTAATGCATCGATGATCAATGCGCAGAAGCATTTTGGATTGGATGTGTTGACGAGAATTACATATGAGTATGAGAATCCCAAGACAGGTGTGAGAGAACTCCAGGAGGCAATCGTGAAGTCCATCAATGCTATGTTGAGCGAAGTGTGTCAGGAGGCAGGAGTCCGTCGAAGATGCATTCGTGAAATTGATGTGGCTGCCAACTGTACGATGATGCATATGCTTCTCGGAGTAGATGCAAGATCCATCGGCAGAGCTCCATACAAGCCGGAATTTTTAAGTGCCCGGACACTTCCTGCAAGGGAAATCGGAATTGAAGCGGCAGAAGACACCGTTTTGTACTGTCTCCCACAAGTGTCTGCATATATCGGCGCAGATATTGTTGCGGGAGCGTATGTATGCGAAATGCAAAAAGCAAAGGGGAATGTGTTATTTATTGATATAGGAACAAATGGAGAGATTGTACTGGCAAGCAAGGGGAAACTCTTATGCTGCTCTTGTGCGGCAGGACCGGCGCTGGAAGGAATGAATATCAGCTCAGGGATGCGTGCGACGGAAGGCGCAGTAGAGGATGTGGAGATTTCTGAAGAGGGAATTACCTTGAAGGTAATCGGAGATCAGACACCGGTAGGAATTTGCGGAAGTGGTATCCTTGCAGTGCTTAGAGAGCTTTTAAAGAGCGGGATTGTAAAAAAGACCGGTGTATTCGTGAAAAAAGACAAATTAGCGGAAACAGATTATCGTTATCCGATGATTCGCATGAATGGGACAAAACGAGAATTTATTCTTAAGGAAAAACCGGAACTTTTGATCACACAGGGGGATGTCAGACAGGTACAGCTTGCAAAAGGGGCGATTTTATCAGGCTTTACCGCGCTTTGCAATAAGGCGGGAATTCAAATGGAAGAGCTGGATAGAGTTATGATCGCAGGTCAGTTCGGGGCACATCTTCCGGCTGATTCCTTAACGGGGACCGGTATTTTACCAAAAGCAGTCGAAGATAAACTGGTCTATGTAGGGAATTCCTCGAAAACAGGTGCTTATATGACGCTAATGTCTGACAGGATCAAAAGAGAGATGGAAGAACTGGCGGAACAGATGGAATATATGGAGCTGGCAGAAACGGAGAATTATGAACGGATTTTCACAGAATGTATGATTTTTCCATCATAGAGTAAATGAGGAGGGAGCAATATGGATTACGCGGAACTGAAACAGTTGATGAGCAAACAGAAGGATGAGATGACTGCTGCGGAACGGATGAAAGCGTATAATGCAGGGGAAGAGGTGGATTATATTCCTTATACTTTACAGGCGCCGGATCCGGCGATGGCAGATATCTTTGGGTTTACAACTACCCAGTTTGCAAAAGATTTTGAGGTGAAGAGCGAAGTCATTCGGAGAAGACGGGATGAGTTTGGCTTGGACAGCTTTAATGTAGGGCTGGGGCTTAAAACAATTGGTGGAGCGCTTGGCTCTGTCTTAAATGCACCGGAGCATGGAATTGACTATGTGGAAAAGCATGTACTCCAGGATTATGCAGATTTTGATAAATTGGAAGTTACGGATCCATATAAGAATCCGAAGCTTGCTCCGATCTTAGAAAGCGCGAAGCGGTTAAAGGATCGCTTCCCGGATGTCAGTATGACCACAAGTGTAGCAGGACCGATATCGACAGCGATTGCGGTGCGTCCGGTGGAGAAAGTGTTGAAGGATACAAGAAAAAATCCTGAGATGCTTCACAAGCTTCTGGATCTTACGGTGGAGTGTTCTTTGCGGTGGTTTGAAGCTTTTTACCATGAATTTGGTTCTGTGGGAACCAATTTTTCAGATCCGGTTACCTGTATGGATGTAATCAGTAAGGCACAGTTTGATGAATACTCACTTCCATATATCAAAAAGCTGATTGACGGTACTAAGAAAATTATGGGATCGGCGCCGGGAGCGCATATCTGTGGGAAGACGAGCCCGATCTGGAGCGACCTTGCAGATGCCGGATTGTTCTCATTCAGCATTGATAACTGCGAAGATCTGGAAGTTGCGAAAAAAGCAGTGGGAGACCGTATGAGAATTGCCGGAAATGTACCTCCGGTAGATGTGATGAAAGAAGGAACGATTGATGAAGTCATCGCGTCTTGTAAGGAATGTATCATAAAATGTGCGGACAGTCCGGCAGGCTTTATTTTGAATACCGGATGTCAATTGCCCATTGGAACTCCGAAGGCGAATGTAGAAGCATTTATCTATGCTGCAAGAAAATATGGACGAGGTGCAAAACTTGGATGTATGCCGAGGGGGATTATGGAAGAAGCGTAAATGCAATGGACAGAGTGAAAGAATTCCCGTGGAGAGTTTTTACAGATTTTTCTTGCATATCTTGTAAAAAAGCTATATAATAACAGACGTGCAAAGCGGATTGTGCAAAGAAAGTGGTAAATAAGCCAAATAAAAAAGGAGATTTCACTATGGGAAAATATTTTGGAACAGACGGATTCCGTGGAGAAGCCAATGAAGTATTAACAGTAGAACACGCATTTAAGGTGGGGCGCTTCCTCGGATGGTATTACGGACGAGATCATAAAGCCCGTGTAGTGATTGGAAAAGATACAAGAAGAAGCAGCTATATGTTTGAATATGCACTGGTTGCAGGACTTACAGCGTCAGGAGCAAATGTTTACCTTCTGCATGTTACGACAACACCGAGTGTGTCTTACGTGACAAGAACCGATAATTTTGACTGTGGAATTATGATTTCTGCAAGTCACAATCCATTTTATGACAATGGAATCAAAGTGATCAATGGAAAAGGTCATAAGCTGGAGGCTGAGGTCGAGGAGAAGATTGAAGCGTATATTGACGGCGAGATTGCAGAGCTTCCACTGGCAAAGAAAGAAGAGATCGGACGTACGATAGACTATGCAGCAGGAAGAAATCGCTATATCGGATATCTCATTTCTCTTGCAACACGTTCTTTCGAGGATATGAAGGTTGGACTGGACTGTTCAAACGGAAGCGCATTTGCTATTGCTAAGAGTGTCTATGATGCATTGGGTGCAAAGACTTATGTTATTAACTGTGAGCCGGATGGAACGAATATTAACACGAACTGCGGTTCTACACATATTGAAGTGCTTCAGAAATATGTAAAAGACAATCAATTAGATGTAGGATTTGCATATGATGGTGATGCGGACCGCTGTATTGCAGTCGACGAAAATGGTAATGTAATTGACGGAGATCTGATTCTTTATATTTGTGGAAAATACTTAAAAGAAAATGGCAGATTGAATGGAAATACAATTGTTACAACAATCATGTCTAACTTAGGCTTATACAAAGCTTGTGACAAGATTGGAATGAAGTATGAAAAGACTGCAGTCGGAGATAAATATGTTTATGAGAATATGGTGAGAAATGACTACTCACTTGGCGGAGAGCAGTCAGGACATATTATTTTCAGTAAGCATGCTACGACCGGAGATGGAATCTTAACTTCTCTTATGATTATGGAAGTGATTCTGGAGAGAAAATTAAGTCTTGGAAAATTAGCAGAGGAAGTGAAGATCTACCCACAGCTTCTGAAAAATGTGCGTGTAGCCGATAAGCAGACTGCAAGAGAGAATAAAGAAGTAGTGAAGGCAGTGGAAGAAGTGACAAAAGCGCTTGGCGATGATGGACGTATCCTTGTAAGAGAAAGCGGAACAGAGCCGGTACTTCGCGTCATGGTAGAAGCAGCAACCGATGAATTGTGTGAAAAATATGTAAATCAGGTGGTAGATGTGATCAAAGCCGAAGGGTTGATTGTTACATTATAAATAGGTGATTGGTTCGGGATAGATAAAAAATCTGTCCCGAATTTTCTTTGTTTGCGCGCCATGGGCGCGCTTTAACGGGTGTAAGTCCCGAACATGCCCAGATAGTGGGAAATGTATAGCTGAACAGCAAGGGTGTCCATCGTGAGGTGGAATCTGAAGGAAGCTGTAGGCAAACCTCTGGTCTGACGGACAGAAATCACATATAAGGCTAGGCTGCGAGAGATGAGTCGGCAAAGAGCGACGAAGTCTGATAACTATCACATTCGTAGTAGCAGAGTAAATGTGGCGGATATATGGAGGGAAAGAGCGTGCAACTTAAGCGCTGAGGTCTCACAGAGGTTTCATTAGCCTGGTAACAATATTGGTCAATATCTTATTGCTCTTTTTGGGCATTACGGTATACGGTCAGATTAAAGGATTGCAGCGGTATATAATGCTTGCTGAACATCAGTACGGAACCGTCCCTGTCATATAAAGTTTCTGTGATTAGGATGAACTTGGATTGATTTGACAGAGTATATCTGCTGGAAGTAAAATTACCGGTATTTGTATAGGAATAAGCTGTTTCGCTGTCAGAACTTATGCTATACAGGGTTTCTTCAAGAAATATCTGCAAGGCGCCTTTTTTTGCCAGATCAACCTTATACTTAGATATCGTTTCAATCGGAAGGAAGGATAAGGAATAACCAAAAGCATCCTCTCCGTTCTTATACCATCGATCGGCAATGACGATGACGGCAGTGTCCCGTTTCACCATTCCTTTCATATAATCTGAAGGCGGCTCAATACGGAATTCACATTCAACATAGTCGTATTTGATGCTGCAGCAGGCTTTCATCGGATGCTGTATGGTTTCCGGGCTATGGCTTGGGGGGATTTGGGAATAGTCGATTACGAAGTTTCCTTTCCCCTGAATGTTTTGGATCAGACCATCTTCACGGAGAAGAGAAAGCGCTTTCCTCAGCGTCATTCGGCTGACGTCCATTTGAACAGCAAGATCCGGTTCAGAAGGAAGCTGCGAGCCTGCAGGAAATGCACCGTCTTTAATCATGGAATAGAGATGGTCATAAACTTTAACGTGTTTTAAATTTCTCTCTTTCGAAATGCTTTTCTTTACATTGTTCATAATCTTCTCCTAACGGTTTTAGACAACTCTATACTATATAATAAAATATGGCGGGGCAAAAGTCAATAAGTATACAAGTTAGACAAACGGGTAAGTTGTATAGTTCCGAAAAAAGAAAATGATAACGATTTTTACATATATCATGGCGGAATCTAGTGATAATGCACAAAAATACACGCATAAATATGTATATAATTACGGCTTGAAATTATACAACATACAATATACTATACATGTATAATAACTTGTATAAAAGGAAAAGGAGAAAAAGACATGCAAAATTATTCAGGAGAAGCAGGATTGCAGTATCATTTACAAATCAGACCGGGAGACGTTGGACGTTATGTGATTCTTCCAGGAGATCCGAAGAGATGCGCAAAGATTGCGGCGCATTTTGACGATGCGAAATTAATCGCAGACAGCAGGGAATATGTAACTTATACAGGATATCTTGACGGGGTAAAGGTCAGTGTTACATCTACCGGAATCGGTGGGCCGTCGGCTTCTATTGCGATTGAAGAGCTGACGCTTTGCGGAGCGGACACATTTATTAGGGTAGGAACCTGCGGAGGCATTGATTTAGATGTCAAGGGAGGAGATGTAGTAGTTGCTACAGGAGCAATCCGTATGGAAGGAACCAGTAAAGAATATGCGCCTATTGAATATCCGGCAGTAGCGGATCTGGATATTACAAATGCGTTGGTTCAATCATGTAAAGAAATGGGGCTTACCTATCATGCAGGCGTTGTAGAATGTAAAGATGCATTTTATGGACAGCATGAAGCAGAAAGAATGCCGGTAAGTTACGAGCTTCTTAACAAATGGGAAGCATGGAAGCGTATGGGATGTAAGGCTTCTGAGATGGAGTCGGCGGCGCTTTTTATTGCGGCAAGCCATTTGAAAGTACGCTGCGGCTCTAACTTCCTTGTAGTAGGAAACCAGGAGAGGAATGCGCTTGGAATGGATAATCCAATGGTTCATGATACCGAATGTGCTATCAAAGTTGCGGTGGAAGCAATTCGCAAATTGATTAAGCAGGATGCAGAGAAATAATATTTGAACTGGCACAGGGGATTGGAGAAGGATCATGAAAATTGTATCAAATTTAATTGGCATCTTTGTGGTTTTGGGACTTGCGTTTTTGATTTCAAATAATAAAAAAAATATTCCGTGGAAACTGGTATTAAAAGTAATGGGAGTGCAGCTTTTTATTGCGGTATTTTTAGTGAAAGTACCGTTTGGCAGAAAAATCGTATCTGTGGCGTCCGACGCAGTATCGGCTGTCATTAACTGCGGTCAGGCAGGCCTGGATTTTGTATTTGGAAGCCTGGCGGACAGTTCTGTAAGCGGAAGTATTTTTATCGTACAGGTATTGGGGAATATTATATTCCTTTCTGCCTTAGTAAGCCTGCTGTATTACGTTGGAGCGCTTGGGGTTGTAGTAAAATGGATCGGAAAAGGGGTTGGCAGGCTGATGGGCACGACAGAGGTGGAAAGCTTTGTTGCAGTTGCAAATATGTTTCTGGGGCAGACGGATAGTCCCATACTGATCAGCAAGTATTTGAACAAGATGACAGACAGTGAGATTATGGTAGTGCTTGTTTCAGGTATGGGAAGTATGTCCGTATCTATTCTGGGAGGATATGCAGCCCTTGGTATTCCGATGGACTATTTGCTGATTGCAAGTTCGCTGGTACCTCTTGGAAGTATTCTGGTTGCGAAAATGGTGTTGCCGCAGAAGGAAGAAGTTTTAAATATTTCAGAAGTTAAGATGGATAACAAAGGAAATAATGCAAATGTTCTTGAGGCAGTTGCCGAAGGTGCAACAACAGGCATTCAGATGGTAATTTCAATCGGCGCATCATTGGTTGCCATGGTTGGTTTGGTTTTTGCGGTTAATAAATTTATTGGTTTGTTCGGAATCAGCCTGGAACAGATTTTTTCTTACATATTTGCTCCTTTCGGATTCTTTATGGGATTAGAAGGAAGTGAAATTCTGATGGAGGGATCTCTTCTTGGAAGCAAGGTTGTATTGAATGAGTTTATCGCTTTTCAGGAATTAGGGAGTATGATAAAGTCATTAGATCCAAGGACAGGGCTGATCTGTGCCATCTCACTTTGCGGTTTTGCGAATTTTTCCAGTCTTGGCATCTGTGTTTCCGGTATAGCGGTTCTTTGCCCGGAGAAAAAAAGCACACTTGCAAGGCTCGTATTCCGGGCGATGCTGGGAGGGGTGATGGTAAGCCTGCTGAGCGCCATGCTTGTTGGTTTTGTAACACTTTTTTAAGGAGGGATTGTTTATGGGTTATAAAAAGTACAAACGTGTTTTTACCGTTGTAATTGATTCGCTTGGAGTAGGGGCGCTTCCAGATGCGGCAGACTACGGCGATGCCGGGACAGACACATTAGGCCACATTGCACGGCAGATGGATGAATTTCATATTCCAAACCTTCAGAAGCTGGGCATTGCAAACCTTCATCCTTTGAAACAGGTATCTGCGTTGCAGCGTCCCATGGGATACTACGGTTATCTAAAGGAAGCGAGTATGGGAAAAGATACCATGACCGGACATTGGGAAATGATGGGCCTCCATGTGACAAAGCCATTTCAAACCTTTACGGAGACAGGCTTTCCCCAAGAGCTTTTGGAGGAATTATCAGAAAGAACCGGACGCACGATTATCGGAAATAAGAGCGCCAGCGGAACTGAGATTTTAGACGAGCTGGCAGAAGAAGAAATTGCTACAGGCCATATGATCGTGTACACCTCTGCGGATTCTGTGCTGCAGATTTGCGGAAATGAAGAAACATTTGGGCTGGAAGAATTGTATCGCTGCTGTGAAATTGCCCGTGAAATTACAATGAAAGATGAATGGAAAGTAGGGCGTGTGATTGCCAGGCCGTATGTAGGGAGGAAAAAAGGAGAGTTCAAACGTACAAGCAACCGCCATGATTATGCGTTAAAGCCTTATGGAAAAACTGCCCTGAATGCATTGAAAGATCATGGGTACAGCGTAATATCTGTAGGAAAAATCTATGACATCTTTGACGGAGAGGGACTGACGGAGTCAAATAAGTCTAAAAGCTCCGTTCATGGAATGGAGCAGACGATTGATATTGCAGGCAGAGAGTTTGAAGGGTTATGCTTTACTAATCTGGTAGATTTTGACGCTTTGTGGGGGCATAGAAGAAATGTTGCTGGCTATGCAAAGGAACTGGAAGCATTTGATGAAAAACTGGGAATGCTGATGGATATACTAAAGGAGGAGGATCTGCTTATTATTACGGCAGACCATGGGAACGATCCGACGCATACCGGTACAGACCATACAAGGGAAATGGTTCCGTTTCTGGCATATTCCCCGTCAATGAAAGAATATGGCAGGTTAGAGGACAGTGATACCTTTGCAGTTATAGGGGCGACCATTGCCGATAACTTCCGTGTAAAAATGCCGGATGGAACAATAGGAAAGTCAGTTTTGGAGAAACTGATCTAAAAAAGAAAGGAATAGAAAATTATGACGACACAGGATATTTTAAAAACAGTGGATCATACACTTTTAAGCCAGGCTGCGACCTGGGAAGAAATCAAGGCAATTTTGGACGATGCAATGGAATATGGAACGGCTTCAGCATGTATTCCTGCATCTTTCGTAAAACGTGCCACAGATTATGTGGAAGGGAAACTTCCGATCTGTACAGTGATTGGTTTCCCAAATGGATACAGTACAACTGCCGTGAAAGTGTTTGAAACAAAGGATGCGATTGCAAATGGCGCGGCGGAAATTGATATGGTCATTAACATTGGTGATTTAAAAGATCGGAGATTATCAGAAATCGAGGAAGAGATCCGTGCAATCCATGAGGCCTGCGGTGGGAAAATCTTAAAAGTCATCATTGAGACCTGCCTTCTTACGGAGGAAGAGAAAATATTGATGTGTGAAATCGTGACGAAAGCAGGCGCAGAGTATATTAAAACGTCTACAGGCTTTTCTGCTGCAGGCGCAACCTTTGAGGATGTGGAGCTTATGAGAAAACACGTTGGGGCAGATGTAAAGGTAAAGGCAGCGGGAGGAATTTCTTCGCTGGATGATGCCAGAAGATTTCTGGAGCTTGGGGCAGACAGGCTCGGTACAAGCAGGATGATTAAGCTTGTTAAAAATGCAGATACAGGAACAGGGTATTAAAACAGGATAAAATTCAGGAAAAACAGTCCGTCTAAAATTTGAATGAATTTAAGGCGGATTGTTTTTTATATATCTTCCAGATGGACAACTTATACCGCAAGGTGAAATATAACATTTTGAGAAAGATTACAAAACTGTCATGTGTAATCGGTTGTACCACCGAAAAGGTCTGTATAGTCCTCGGTGGTGCAACCCTTCACAAAGATATGACAAACATGCTTGCCGTTCTCTGTGGTAATACAAATTCGCTCAACAACCGTTGCGATTAAATTAACAAGTCTCCGAGCTACCGTCCATCCTTTGCAAGCTCCATCAGGTTGTTCTGAATACGCTCGTTTAAAATATCTCTCTCAAATTCTGCAATAATCGCAAGCACCTGAATGATAATTTTAGGGGTGCTGTTTTGAGTGTTGATATTATTTGAACATACAAGCAGGGTGACATTATGCCGTTCAAGATATTCAAGCAGTCGCATAAGATCGGCAGTTTTGCGCCCGATACGGTCTGACTTGTAGCAAGCTATGGCTTTGATTTTACCGAGTTCAATATCCCGTAGCAGTCTTTGAAAGTCAGGTCTGTTCTTCATATTGTTTTCTCCTTTTGAAATGGGACGAACCGAAGTCCGCCCCATAGTCTTACTTCTATTAAATTATACTGAATATCTTACGCAGACTCCAATGTGTCGCTATCTTTGGAGAGTTTGAGCAAGGCACGGAGCTGTTCTGCGGAATAATCATAAAGCTTACGGGTAGCATAATCCAACCGTTTTTCTTGAAAGCGGCGGATATATTGTTCGCTGTCTTTTCCGTAATGAAATACGGCAGTCATTTCAAACTCCATTCACACCACCTCATCGTTCCCGTTCTCGCTTGGGATTTATTGAATATAGTGGAATAAACAGAGGACAAGCGCCATATCGGTGCTCCGATTTACTAAAACTGCATATTTATGGATATCTTAATAAAATTCGTTCAAGTAGAGCTTTAGAAGTTGAAGCGAAACGAAACATAGAGCTTATGTAGCTCATTAATGCAATTACACCAGATCATGGAACTATTGCAGGATCCGTACAGAAAAACAAAGCTGCATTTCATAATACTTTGCGAAATTTAACGCTTATCCTAAAAGGATGGAGGGTTAATTGACGGAAAGCTCATTGCCATAGATGGAACAAAAATCAAGGCTCAAAACAGTAAGCATAATTGTATTACCCAAAGTGGACTGGACAAAAAAATAGAGTATGTAGAGGCACAGATTAGCGTATACTTAATGGCGATAGAAAAAGAAGAACCAACCGTATTGGCTGATACAGGTTATTACAATGGAATTGAAATAAAAAACTGTATTGACGATAAGATGAAAGTATACATAAAAAAGGCAAGAGCCAACAATTCAACCAAGGATAATGAATTCCGCAAAGAAAAATTTACCTATGATAAAGAACAAGATATATACATTTATCCAGCAGGCAACTCACTATCCTTTTTTGAAAACACATCTAAGAACGGAATAAAATATAGGCGTTATAAATGTTTAGATTGTGATTCTTGCAAGTATAAAGATGACTGTACATCCGCAAAAAAAGGGAGAACTATACAACGATGGGAACATGAGGATATCCTAGATATTGTTCGTCAAAATACTTTGGATAATAATGACATATACAAACAACGAAGATCTATTGTAGAACATCCATTTGGCACAATTAAAAGAGCATTGGGTTATAACTTCTTTTTGCGCCGTCAAATAGATAATGTTGATGCAGAAGCCGCTTCTATGTTTATCGCTTATAATTTTAAGCGATTATTAAGTATGTTTTCAACATTAGAATTAATAAAGAAATTTGAAGAAATATCCAATTACAGATAGGGGATATTAAAAAACAAATCTAATAGCAAAAAATATCAGTAGTAGAAAAAAAGGACCGTACATCAGACTTATCATGTAGGAATCGTTAGACAGTCTGACGCACGGTGGTGTGAGAGGTCGGGGAAATTTTACATTTCCCCTCCTACTCTTTTGCATGAGTTTTTCGAAATTGACACATACTATAGAATCATGTGAAAAAGGAAGGAGAACTTATGTATAAATATTTGCCGATTACAGATATTTACGCAAGAGAAATCTTAGATTCCCGCGGGAATCCGACGATAGAAGTTGAAGTGCTGGCAGGAGATGAATTCTGTGGAAGAGCTGCTGTTCCATCGGGGGCATCGACAGGGCAGTTTGAGGCGTTGGAGCTTCGTGATATTGAAGAACGATACGGCGGTCTGGGCGTAGAAATGGCAGTCGATCATGTCAATGCCAAGATCGCGCCGGCGATCATTGGGATGAATATATTTGATCAGGCAGAGATTGATGAGGTGCTGATTCAATTAGACGGAACGAAGGATAAGTCCAACTTGGGAGCAAATGCAATCTTAGGCGTATCTATGGCAGTGGCACGTTCCGCTGCGGCGTCTCTTAGTCTGCCTTTATATGCGTATCTTGGAGGCGTCAATGCTAAGAAGCTTCCGGTGCCGATGATGAATATTGTAAATGGCGGGAAACATGCAGATAACAGTATTGATATTCAGGAATTTATGATTTTGCCGGTTGGGGCAGACTGCTTTAAAGAAGGGCTTCGCATGTGTGCGGAAGTTTATCACACATTAAAAAAACTGTTGAAAGATGCAGGATTTTCTACCGCAGTCGGAGATGAAGGAGGATTCGCGCCGGATTTTCCAGATGCGAAGACTGCGCTTCGGTGGATGAAAAATGCAGTGGAAAAAGCGGGATATCAGACAGGGAAAGATATCTGTTTTGCGCTGGATGTGGCGGCGACAGAGTTATACGATCAGAAATTTAAAAAGTATGTATTCGAAGGAGAGAAGACGGCGCAGGGTGAAGCTGTTGTGCGTTCTGCGGAGGAACTCATAGACTATTATGAAGAATTAATGGAAGAATTTCCCATTGTATCACTGGAAGACCCTCTCGATGAAGAAGACTGGGATGGTTGGGAGCTTCTTACAACGAGACTGGGACTTAATGTTCAACTGGTAGGCGACGATCTGTTTGTGACAAATACAAAGCGTTTGCGAAAAGGAATTCAAAGAAAAGCAGCAAATGCGATTTTGATAAAAGTCAATCAGATCGGTACGTTGACAGAAGCAATTGACGCCATTGAGATGGCAAAGACAGCCGGGTATCGGACAATCATTTCCCACAGGTCAGGGGAGACCGTAGACAGCTTCATTTCCGATCTTGCCGTGGCGTTCAACGCAGGGCAGATCAAGACCGGGGCACCGTGCAGGTCAGAACGAGTGGAAAAATATAATCAATTATTAAGAATTGAAGAGCGGCTGGCGGATGTGGCAGAATATAAAAATCCATTTTGGAACAGGTCATCGGACGATTTGGAACAGGTCAAAATGTAATTTGGGACGTAGCCTTTTGCAAAAAGGCTACGTCCCAAATTAACACTTGCCATCCTCACTTCTATGTGGTACACTAAGTATGGTTTATCCGCAGGAGGTGTAAAAAGGTGGAAATTTTAAAAACAGTTTTAATGATTATATTTGCAATAGATTGTATCGCGTTATCTGCGATCGTATTATTACAGGAAGGTAAATCAGCAGGGCTTGGAACGATCAGTGGTATGGCAGATTCTTACTGGGGACAGAACAAGGGACGTTCTATGGAAGGTGCGCTTGTAAAGTCTACAAAGTTTCTGGCGGTTCTGTTTATTGTACTGGCAGCAGTGTTGAATTTAAAAGTATTTGCGTAAGCAGAAGGATTTTAGAGAGCAGTTGGGCACTCCTGTAAAAAGGGGTGTCTTTTCTTTATCAAAATTTGAGCTTCGATGAAGGATATAGATAATGTGGAAAATGGAGGACTTGTAAGCAGTGGACAAGGCATTTGAGAAAAGAAAAAAAGTAGTATATGACCTAATGTGTGACAGCCTGTACACACCAATGAAATTCAAAGAACTTGCAATGCTTTTGCAGGTTCCAAAGGAAAAGAGAGATGAGCTTCGGCAGATTTTAGAAGCGTTGGAGGCGGAAGGCAAGATCTATCTGTCTAAGCGTGGAAGATACTGTAAGGGTGAGGCGAAGAAGCTGACCGGTGTTTACCGCGGGAATTTAAAAGGCTTCGGTTTTATTCTTATGGAGGATGAAAGCCCGGATGTCTTTGTGGCTGAAGAAAATATAAATGGCGCATTTGACGGAGATACCGTGGAATTTACGATTGTCCGGGAACCGGAAGGGAAAAGCCGGGAAGGAAAAATTACTCGGATTGTAGAAAGAGGCTTACAAAAAGTAGTTGGTCTTTATCAGATGAAACCGGGGAAAAGCTATGGGTTTGTCATCCCGGATGATCAGAAAATATTAAAAGACATCTTTATTCCGATTGAAAAATCAAAGGGTGCAGTCAATGGGCATAAAGTTCTGGTGGAGCTTACAAGCTACGGTGATGACCGTCACAAGCCGGAAGGAGTTGTGGAGGAAATCATCGGGCATGTGAATGACCCGGGGGTTGATATTCTGTCGATTGTAAAGGCGTATGATCTTCCTGTTGAATTCCCACAGAAGGTGCTCAATCAAGCGGAGCGTGTGGCAAAACCGGTGAGCGAAGCGGATATGGCAGGAAGAAAAGATTTAAGAGACTGGCAAATGGTGACCATTGACGGTGAAGATGCCAAGGATCTGGATGATGCAGTATCAGTGGTAAAAGAAGGAGAGCATTACGTTCTTGGAGTTCATATCGCAGATGTTACCAATTATGTGCAGGAAAACAGCGCTCTTGACCGTGAGGCTTATGAGCGTGGAACGAGTGTATATCTGGTGGATCGCGTGATTCCTATGCTTCCCCATACACTGTCGAATGGAATGTGTTCCTTAAATGCGGGAGAAGACAGACTGGCGCTTAGCTGCATTATGACGGTGGATGAAGAAGGCGTTGTGGTTGACCATGAGATCGCGGAAACCGTGATTCATGTCAATGAGAGAATGACGTATACAAGTGTCAGGAAAATTTTAGCGGATCATGACGAAGAAGAGTGCAAGAAATATAAAGATTTTGTGCCGATGTTCGAGCAAATGGCAGAATTGTCTGCTATACTAAGGAAGCGGCGAAAGAAAAGAGGTTCCATTGACTTTGATTTTCCGGAAGCTAAGATTATCTTAGATGAACAAGGACGACCGACAGAGATTCGTCCGTATGAGCGAAATGTGGCAACCAAGCTTATCGAAGATTTTATGCTCCTTGCAAATGAGACAGTTGCAGAGGATTATTTCTGGCAGGAGCTTCCATTTGTCTATCGGACACATGAGACTCCGGATGATGAGAAAATCCATACACTTGCCACATTTATCAACAATTTCGGGTACACGATGCACATTGGCGCAAATGAGATCCGCCCCAAGGAAGTGCAGAAGCTTCTTGGAAAAGTAGAGGGGACGCCGGAGGAAGCGTTAATCAGCAGACTTGCTCTTCGTTCAATGAAGCAGGCGAAGTATACGCCGGAAAATATCGGACATTTTGGTCTTGCGGCAAATTATTATACACATTTTACGTCTCCAATCCGAAGATATCCTGATCTTCAGATTCATCGGATCATCAAAGATAATTTAAGGGGACGGATGAATGAGGCGAAGCGGGAGCATTACGAGACAATTCTTCCGGAAGTGACCAAGCAGGCAAGTGAGCGTGAGCGAAGAGCCGAAGAGGCAGAGCGAGAGACCGTGAAGCTTAAAAAGGTGGAATACATGGCATCGCATATCGGGGAAGTGGAAAGCGGAATCATTTCCAGTATTACCGGCTGGGGCATGTATGTGGAACTTGATAATACCGTGGAAGGGCTTGTTCATGTGGTAAATATGACAGATGACCACTATGATTACGTGAAAGAGCGTCATGAAATGGTGGGACTTCGCACGGGTAAAACATATAAGTTAGGGCAGAGAATTTTTGTGCGCGTGATTGGAGCAGACAGAGTGCTCCGCACGATTGATTTTGAGATTGCAGATGAAGGAGATACAGAAAATGGCAAAGACGAATGGGAAACTGATCGCCAACAATAAAAAAGCATATCATGACTATTTTATCTTGGATACTTACGAGGCAGGCATTGCCCTTCACGGGACAGAGGTGAAATCTCTTCGGATGGGGAAATGCAGTATCAAAGAGTCATTTATCCGTGTGGAAAACGGTGAAATGTTTATCTATGGAATGCACATCAGCCCGTACGAAAAAGGAAATATTTTCAATAAAGATCCGCTTCGCGTGAGAAAACTGTTGCTTCACAAGGCGGAGATCAATAAAATGCTGGGTAAGACAAAGGAAAAAGGAATGTCGATTGTACCTTTGAAGGTGTATTTTAAGGGAAGCCTTGTAAAAGTAGAGATTGGTCTTGCTAAAGGTAAGAAGCTCTATGACAAGCGTCAGGATATTGCCAAGAAAGATCAGAAGCGAGAAGCAGAGAGAGATTTCAAGGTGAGAAGTCTGCGTGTATAATACCGATAAGAGCAATAAGACAAGAATAGTTTCAGATGTGACGAAGGAGAAATACAATGGTACCGGTTAAGAAAGAAGATTTAAGAAAATTAGTGACGGAGACAACCGTGGAGATCTATGAGGAACTGACTCCGCAGTTGATCCGGCTGATTGATGAAACCAAGCACAATGAACAGCTGACAGAGGCTCAGAAGCAGGATGAGATATCCCTGCATATGATGGGGTATGTAAAGTCCTGCACAAACGAGATTATGATTGAAGTGCTAAGTGAGATATTGGGGCTGAATGAAGATGAATAAAATGTAAAAAAATATCAATTCATCCTATTCCATTTTTCAGAAAATTATGATATTTTTAAAATAGTTAAAAATTTATCTAAAAAATGGAGGAACGGATATGAAAAGAAAGAAAAGAGGTAAACTGAAAAAAGTGATTAGTGTGCTTGCAATCTGCGGTCTAATTGCAGCACAAATGTTTTCTGGTAAGATCGCAGTTTCGTATGCAGAGGGGCCAGACGAACAGCAAAAAACTGAGCAAGAAGCTGAAAAACCTTCAGAGGAAGTTGGGGAAAATAATGTACTAGATCAAGAACAGATGCCGGAACCAGAGGCAGAGTCGGATCAAGAACCCAAGAAGGAGTCGGAAGAAAGTTTAAAGGCAGAAGTAAAGAATAGAGCGGTAAAGGCGAACACGGCAGACGAAAGAGCAATGACAGAAGATCCTATTCCTGAAAAAACGCCTCGATTAGTTTATGGAGAGAAGGATCTTCCAGATGAGGATGCTTTTGTTTTGCTGATTTTCGGAGACGGATTTACCAAAGATGAACAAGAAAAATTTTATAAGGAAGCGGAAAAAACAGCAGATTATGTGATGGCAACTTCGCCATGGGACGAATTTAAGGATACAGTGAAGATGTATGCACTGGGCGTAGTGTCTAACGAATCTGGCGCAAAGGCAGATAAAGCGATCAATCAGGAGCAGGCAGATAAAGATACGAGGGATACCTATTTTGGCTCATCCTTCTGGACGGGTGGTATGCAGCGTCTGCTTGCAATCAGTAATGAAGGGGCAAAACGTGCGAAGAAACTGACAGAACAATATCTTCCGTCAACTGATTATAACGTAGTGATTGTAAATGCTGAAACGTATGGAGGAAGCGGCGGTGCAACTTGTGTCGCATCTTTGAACAGTGAATCACTGGAAATGATGCTTCACGAACTGGGACATACAACAGCAAATCTTGCAGATGAGTATTTTGCGGGAGCAAGCTATGCGCGTGAATATGCCAATATGACAGCAGAATCAGATCCTGAAAAAGTAAAGTGGAAACGGTTTATCGGGAAAAATGGCGTAGGCGTTTATGAATATGATAATGGAGGCAATGGCTGGTATCGTCCTCACGAAAACTGTAAAATGAGATTTCTCGGAAAGCAATATGCTTTCTGTGAAGTGTGTAAAGAGCAAATCCGCAGAACATTTTGTGAAGCTTCCGATGTGACAAAAATCTTTTTCCAGCCATATGCAGACATTTTCTATGAGTCTGATACGGGAAAAGATATGAGCGAATATTTTATCCTGCGGAGAGGCAAGAATGAAATAACCGGTGACAAATTGGGCGATAAATTAACGCTTACATATATGACAGAAGATGGACAGACGTTGCCTACTGCTCCATCGAAAGCAGGAACGTATAAAGTGAAAGCAGACTTTGCAGGAGACACTACATATGAAGCCTGTTCTATGGAAGCAACCTATCAGATTGAACTTCCGGATCGTATCACATTGAATGTAGATTCAAAAGTATATGACGGAAAGCCGGCAGAACTTAACTATACAGTTGATTATGACAAAGAATATGAAGTGAAAGCCCATTATAAGGGAACTGTTCCTTATGCGGCAGAAATTACATACGACTATGACAGTGAAGAAGCACCGATCAAACCGGGACGTTACAGCGTGACTTTAACAGCTTATGATAAAGCCACGGGTGACCCGATCAGCAAGAAGACCAAGGATTATGAGATTAAATTCAAAGCGACTGCACTGTCCAATAATGATACAGCGGACTATCCGGGGGCAATGCCATATTACAATAATAAGACCATTGTATTTACCGGAGAAGGCTTTACAGCAGAAGAACAGGGAGAATTTGAAAAATTAGCAGCGAAATATGTAAATTATTTCCGCAGTACGGAGCCTTATAAAGAAGCAGACACATATTTCAATTATCATACGGTAGAAGCAGTATCAGAAGAATCAGGAATAGGAACAACTCCGAAAGATACCTACTTTAAGCTATCGTATGATAAAGACGGTAAGGTTGTTCCAACAGAAGACAGTACCGCAGGAGCTATGTATATAGGAAATAATGTAATTACATCTTATTACAAAGCAACAATCGTTATTGTGAATGATAAGAATATGAAAAAAGGTTCAACAGTGACGAATAAGCGATTCACAGTATATACGACTCCAGACGAGAAAGGCATGGAATTTGCGGCAAAAGAATTGGAAAATTATTTTACCAGTCAGCCAGAAGGATATCGTGCATCCACAGAAGAAGAGAAGGCTGCACAGAGGGTAGAATTCTTAAAAGCATTATATTATACATGGTATGGTATGGATTATGCTCCGATTCTTAGTAGGGCATACAATGAAAACTTTGTAGAAAATGGAAAACCGATTGATCTGGCACCATATTTCCATACCTATGTTTTAGGGAAAAAAGTTGACGGTGTTTCCTATCGTATGACTTATTATGAAGATAATAAGGGGACAATTGGAAAAGAGCTTACAGGAGCTCCGGCAAAAGCGGGTGTTTATCATGCGAAGGCAGAGCTTATTCTTGACGAAGGAAAGAACAGTAAAGATGTCGTACTGGATGGGCAGACTTATCACCTTCCGCTAGCAAGAGGATGGACAACGTACGAGATTAAAGCCAAGGGAACAGGCCCTCAAAACCCGGATGAACAAAAGCCAAATGATCAGAACCCAGATGATCAGAAGCCTGGAAATACAGGTTCAACAGGAAATCAGGGAGAAAATAAGAAACCGGCAGGAGAAAAGGGAGCAGTAAAGACCGGTGATGAAAGTCCGATCATGTTGTCAGTGATTTGCATGGTGGCAGCTATGGGACTTGGAATTGTAGTACTGCGGAAGAGAAAAGAAAGATAAATAGAATGTAAGTGAATTTATAGGGACGGGGTGAAAACCTCGTCCTTTTTGCGCTTCCGCATTGTGATCACTTTGTGGACTTTAGTTTATTCGTTTAAAAGCAATAGGTTTTGTCTTTTAAGTGTTCATTAACTTTGTTATAATAATATAAAATAGTTTCTAGAAAAATGATGTGAATGAAAGATAAGCGGGTGTATCGATGATTAAAATGGAACATATTTTTTCAATAAAAAAATGGGAAGCAGTACAGGATTCACTGGCGGAAACAACAGGTATGGCAATTTTGATGGTAGATTATAAGGGAAGACCTATTACAAAGCATAGCTGTTGCTGTAAGTTCTGTGAAAAGGTAAGAACAGATGAGGTCTTGAAAAAGTATTGTGAAAAATGTGATTCCCGTGGTGGAGCAGAAGCAGTAAGGGAGAACAAGCCATATATTTACAAGTGTTGTTTTGGAATGGTGGATGTGGCAATTCCCATTGTGTTTAAAGAGACATATCTGGGCGCGATAATGATTGGACAAGTAAGGACGGAGCACAGTGATTTAGAGCAGATTGTTTCACTTCCAGACAATAAAATTATTCAGGAAAAATTGGAAGATTTGAAGGATGAATATGAGAAGGTCCGTAAACTGAGTTTTGATGAAATCAATACGGTTTCTTATATGTTACGTGACATTTGTAATTATATTGTAGAGCGAGAAAACCAATATGCAATGGGAATGCAGGAGGATGATTTCTTGCTTCACAAAGAACATGAAGAAACATTGAAAAACAGAATTCTGGAAATGGCACAGAAATATATTAAAGAGAATTTTGAAAACAATGTAACTCTTGTAGAAACAGCAAAAAACTGCCATGTAAGCGCCAGTCATTTAAGTAGGTTGTTCATAAAAGAAACAGGTGAAGGATTTTCGGTATTTGTATCTAATATAAAAATAGAAAAGGCAAAGGAATGGTTGGAAACAAAAGAGTGGTCAGTTAGTGATATTGGTTATCGTCTAGGCTTTAATGAAACGGGGTACTTTATTCGGATATTCAAGAAAAAAGTGGGGATGACACCGGGAATGTATCGTAGATATAGGAGAAATGCATAGTAAAAAGTAGAAAAAGTGTATATTATATCATAAAAGTACAATTTTAAATAGATAAAACAAAAAAGTGTCAGTAAAATATACAAAAACAAGATTTTAAAATACATAGAAATTGGCAGAAATATATAATACAATGATGCTATCAAAAAAACGGTGAAAGAATGGAGGAAATCGTTATGAGAAAAGCATTTATCTGTCCAACAAAATATGTACAGGGAGAAGACGAAATTTTAAATCTTGGATATTTTGTAAAAACATTTGGGGATTCAGCACTTTTGATTGCTCATCCAGATGATGTAAAGAGAGTACAGGAGAAACTGGAGCGAACTGCAAAAAAATTTAACATTCGATTTGTAGAAAGTGGATTCTGTGGAGAATGTTCGCGGAAAGAAGTTTCTAGATTACAAGAGTTAGCAAAGAAAAGTAATTGTACATGTACCATCGGGCTAGGCGGAGGAAAAGCTATTGATACTGCAAAATGTGTAGCAGAAGGGGAAAATCTGATCATTGTTCCGACCATTGCAGCTACAGACGCACCGACCAGTCATTCAGCGGTTTTATATACCCCAGAAGGTGCATTTGATGATTATGCGTATTTCAAACAAAGTCCAAGTGTCATTTTAATTGATACTACAGTAATTGCTAATGCGCCTGTTCGTTTTTTAGTCTCTGGAATGGGGGATGCCTTATCTACATTTTTTGAAGCTCGTGCGAATGTTCAATCTTATACAAAAGTTAATGCGGGACTTCCATGTGGATTTCGTGAAGGCGTATGTGGAGAAGCAAAGGGAACAAAAGCAGCGTTTGCATTAGCAACTCTTTGTTATGAATCCCTTTTAGAAGATGGATGGAAAGCAAAGGTTGCATGCGAAAACCATGTGGTAACAGAATCACTGGAAAAGATAATTGAGACCAATATTTTGCTGTCTGGACTTGGATTTGAGAGTGGCGGTCTGGCAGCAGCGCATGCAATCCATGATGGCCTTACTATCTTAGAAGGAACACATAAGTATTTCCATGGTGAAAAAGTTGCCTTTGGCACAATTGCACAGCTTGCACTTGAAAATGCACCTATGGAGGAGATAGAAGAGGTTCTTGACTTCTGCTTATCTATCGGGCTTCCAGTATGCTTAGAAGATATAGGGGTGGAAGGCATTACTGAAGAAGAATTATATCAGGTGGCAGAGAAGGCCTGTATTCCAGAAGAGTCCATCTATGCAATGCCATTCCCGGTTACAGTAGAAAAAGTGGCAGCAGCAATTAAGTTGGCAGATGCAATTGGAAAAGAATACAAAGCATACAAGTGTTAAGGGAGGGAGAGTAAGTTATTATGAAAAAAATCATCAACCGTCCAGAAACAGTCGTGGAAGAAATGTGCAAAGGACTTGTCCTGACAAACCCAGATTTGGAATTCGTAAAAAAATATAAGGTTATTCGAAAAAAAACTCTTGATAAGAAGAAGGTTAGCCTGATTAGTGGTGGAGGAAGTGGTCACGAACCGGCACATGCCGGGTTTGTGGGAAAAGGAATGCTGGATGCCGCAGTTTGTGGAGATATTTTTGCATCACCATCTCAGATTCAGGTGTATCAGGCGATTAAAGAAACTGCCAGTGATAAAGGGACACTTCTGATTATAAAGAACTATAGTGGAGACATGATGAATTTTAAAAATGCAGCTCACCTTGCAGAAGAAGATGGAGTTAAAGTAGATTATGTAAAGGTGGATGATGATATTGCTGTTAAGGATAGTCTCTATACTGTGGGTAGACGAGGAGTTGCAGGTACAGTTTTAGTACATAAAATAGCAGGAGCTGCCGCAGAAAAAGGAGGTTCTCTGAAAGAGGTAAAAGCTGCGGCAGAAAATGCAATAAGTAATGTGCGCAGTATAGGATTCGCACTGAGCTCTTGTACTGTTCCGGCAAAAGGAACTCCGACCTTCGAACTAAAAGAAAATGAGATGGAATATGGAGTCGGTATTCATGGAGAGCCCGGAATTCGGAGAGAGTCTATTCTTTCAGCAGATGAGCTGGCTAAAAGAATGACAGAGGCATTGATGGAAGAATTAAATATAATTGAAGGCGAGGAAGTGACGGTTCTAATCAATGGATTTGGAAGCACACCGCTTCAGGAGCTTTACCTTTTTAATCATGCCGTAGCAAAAGTTCTTAATGAAAAGAAAGTTCGTATTTATAGAACTTTTGCAGGAAATTACATGACAAGTATCGATATGCTCGGTGCGTCTTTAACTTTTATGAAAATGAATGAAGAGCTAAGAGATCTTTTGGATCAGGAAGCAGAAGCATCAGCATTTTCTGTAAAAGGACAAGTTCCAGAGATTGTATTCGAAGCAGAGAAATCGGAAGGTAGTGAAGAGGTCGAGTGGACAGAAGATGCAGATAAATTCAGTGCAAAAGTATGCAATGAAAAAGTTACACTGGAAAATATTCTTTATATGGTAGAGGCTATGAGCCGCTGCATTATCAAAAATGAGGTTCTGTTTTGCGAACTGGATTCCCATGCTGGTGATGGGGATTTTGGAATGAGTGTAGCAAAGGGATTTCGTCAGTTGAAAAAAGAATGGAAAGAACTTACAAGGGAGAATACCTCTGGTATTGGAGAGTTTCTTCAGGCATGCTCGATGGTGATTATGGAACATTGTGGAGGAGCCTCTGGTCCGATTTGGGGTTCTGCATTTCGAGCAGCGGGAAAAAAGACAGAAGGAAAAACAGAACTGACGATTTGTGAATTTGCAGATATGATGCAAGCAGCGGTAACCGGAATCCAGAAAACGGGAGAATATTCTTTTGGCCGAGGTGCAGTAGTGGGAGATAAAACGCTGATTGATGCGCTGATTCCATGTGCAGACACTTGGACAAGCTGCGCGGCTCAAAATGAAACATTAGAAAATACCTTTACGCTTGCGGCACAGGCGGCAATGCAGGGGGCAAAAAATACAGAAGCAATAGCGGCAAGAATGGGACGTGCAGGCACTGTGGGGAATAGAAGTATTGGCTATCCTGATGCAGGCGCATATGCTCTTGGTGTGATATTTACAGAGTTAAAAGAGGAACTTGTATTTTAAAGAAAAAGAAAGAAGCAAATAAAACTGTTACGCTTAAAAAGTTTAATTTTTTGGGGTCACCGCAAATGGAGGTGCTTTATGTTACACGAAGTGAATTTTCAATCCTTTAATGAAAGAGATCAAGTATATGGCTGGATTTATGTTCCTGCTGCAAAACCAAAAGGAATCGTCCAAATAATTCATGGCTTTGGTGAGCATTCCAGACGCTATCTGCATGCGATTGTTAAATTTATGGATGCAGGTTATATTGTTGCAGCTGATGATCATGTAGGACACGGTAAAACCGCATTGGAAAACAATACATGGGGCGATTGGGGGGACAAGGGAGTTCATACTATGATGGAAGATGAACATACGCTTACAACTCTTGTCAAAGAAAAATATCCAAATCTTCCGTATTTTTTATTTGGACATAGTATGGGGTCTCTTATTGCAAGAGATTATGCCGCGAAATATGGAACGGAACTGGATGGGCTGACAATTTGTGGTACAGGAGGTGTATTTCGTCATTCCTTAGAATGTGCTGAAAAGTTAAAGAAGCTGATTGATGAAGGAAAAGGCAAAGATGCAGATCCTTCCATGGTACAGGCGTTGATGGGATGGATGTGCGAATATTGTGGAGAAATAAAACTTGGAAATGAATGGATTTGTCACAGCGAATACGTACAGCAGGACCATGCGGCCGATCCTTTTGATGTATTTAGAAAACCAATCAATAACCAATCTCTGTATGATTTTACACAAATAATGGCTGTAACTGTTGGAAAAGAATGGGCAGTAAAGGTTCCAACCGAACTTCCGATTTATAATATTGCAGGTGATATGGATCCGGTTGGTGAATATGGTGAAGGGGTGTATGCTGTCACAAATTGGCTTCTTTCTACGGGACATCAGGTCACAACTAGACTTTATTCCGGTTATCGTCATGAAATCCTCAACTATACAGAGATTAAGGACGAAGTAGAAGCTGGGATCATTGCATTTATGGATACCAATATAAGTTAATATTGAAAAGTTAGATAATCAGAGAAGGGAGAAGAGTATGAAGACAAAAGGAATAAAAAATATGGTGGGATTATTAATTGCTGTTGTTCTGATTTTGACAGGAAGCATCGGACAGAAATTATGTATGTCCAATTTTGGGAAAACGGAGGTGGGAGAGAGAATCATTATTTCGGAATCTGGGTATAGACTGGCTATGGACAGTTATATTCCGCAAAATGCTACAAAGGAAACCCCTGCGCCTGTAATCATTTTTATTCATGGTGGGAATGATGACAAAAATTTGATGACACGTTACGCTATGGAGACTGCGAGGCGTGGCTATGTCTCCGTAACTTTTGACATGTACTCGCATGGTGAATCAGAGTGGCTTCCTGATTCGGAGTGGCTGACAGCTGGGCGTGGAGCTTACGATGCGGTGCGCGAGGTGTATAACTGGTCATTTGTAGATAAAGAAAAAATTAGTTTGATGGGATATTCCAGAGGTGGGAAGGCAGCTGGCGAAGCTCTAGAAATAGATAATCAAGAATTAAATTGTATTAAGAATATTTATCTTTTATTTAGCGATCCGATTTATAAAAATTCAGAAGGATTTACCGATGTTTATGGAGCAAGAAATATAGCGGTTCTTGCAGATAAATATGATGAATTTTTCTTTACGGAAAAGGAAGATGACACTGGTGTATATTCAAATGATGCCAATCGTTTTATGAAGACTCTAACTTCACCTGTAGATTATGTTGAAAATCCGAGTGCCCAGTCATTTCTTTATTTTGGAGAAGATCCAGAAGGCAAAGAGTTGCGAGCGGGAAATACAGTATACGAGAAAGAATATGATGGTATTACGGCTACAAGAGAGATACGGACAATGGGCGGAGACCATATGCAAGGTCATTATAACGGCAAGTGTATTACAGACATGCTGGATTTCTTTGCGAGGGTAGAGTCTTCACCTATAGATATAAACAGTGGCTCAGGGCTGTATCTGGGATATGACATTTTTGCTCTTATTGGTATGATCGGAATGTTAATGCTTCTTGCATTTATAGCTTTCATATTTGTAGAAAGAATAGAGTTTTTTAAACCTGTAGAACAAAAACTTCCTCAAATTGCTCTCGTGACAGGTAAAAAAACAGTATTGTTGTTCTGGACAGGCATTATTGTTAATACGATAACTTGTATTTTCGCAATCTGGTGGGTAAATAAAATCCAACTGAGTGCATATCATGATTTTGTGTTCCGCTCAGCTAGGTTTGTGTATATTCCGGCAATCTGCATGATTATGACCGTTTTTATGATTTTAGTAAGTATAGTGATTTTTAGGAGCACTCATGATTTGTCAGGGGATGAAGCTAAGGTTACGGCAACAAAAATTGTTTTGCCATGGAAGGTAGTTTTAAAAACATTTTTGTTAGGTTTTATAGCTATTGTGATTTTTTATCTAGTTGCTTTTGTTGTTCGATATTTTATGGGAACAATTTTCAAATTTACTCTTTGGGGCTTTCCAGTCTTTGGAAGCGGAAGGATTCCATTTATGATCTTGATGGCGCCAATGTTTGTAGCATTTTACATAGCTACTTCTATGAGCAACGATGCTTTGGGATACAGTAGTGTTTTAGGGAAAAACAAAACAGTCAATAATCTTCTGACGGCATTGCTGGCAGCATTGCCTATGGGGCTTGTTATGGTTTATTTCTACGGAAGGTTTCGGCTTACAGGATGGAATCCTATGTTTGGTGGAAATTCGGCGACAGGTTCCAATGTATATATTTTCCCGATGATTGTTTTTGTTTTGGTTCTGCTGTGCAGAAAGATTTATGAAAAGACAGGTAATATTTATTTGGGGGCAATGATAGCAGGATGTTTAAATGCCGCTATGACTGCTAGTACATGTGAGATAAGGATGCCAGAAGAAGGGGAAGCATTTTCTGTCAGTCCAATTATGTTAGGTTTAATGGCCGTTGTTGCAGTGGCTCTTATCTTAGGAATTAAGTTTTTCATGAAACTGTTGAGGGAAAACAGGAAATAAAAATGTAGTAGTGAGAAAACATTGAATTTTATGGATAATCAAACTTCGTGAGGGTTTGCCAAACTTTTTGAGGGTTTTTCGCGAGGGGCTGATGTTGTAAAACATCAGCCCCTTTTATAGTGTGCCGAGCATGGCACTAATCTTACTGGTGCAAGTCCAGTCACGGGTATTTACCGCCAAGTGTAGCGAACCACAAGTCGGTATCAGTAATGGTATGGATGGAGGAAGTGGTGTAGCAAAATCCTTGAGCCTACGTACAGAAACTTGATCAGGCGATTAGGTGGGTAAGATTGCTGTACAAATCGAAGCCCTAAAGGTAAACGTATACCGAAGTTGTAAATCAAGAGGTTGTGGGATGAAAGATTAGTGTCTTACCTCGGGAGACCCTACTCACATACTGAAAGGTATGGTCGAAAAAGGTTTGGAGAGGGAGTCAGATGATGTCATAGTATGCGAGAGCCGAAGGACTGAAACGATTTATAGTACAAATCGCTATGTTTAAAATAATACATATGAGCCAGAAATCGAATGGGCAGGAAAAGTAGGAACGTAACCAAGGGATACTGTTTATATTCAGAGGGGTGTTATGTATGAATTTTAGGATAAGTCAGAGGAGTAACAACGATGGAATTGATTGAAGTGATTTTATCAAAAGAAAATCTGAACAGAGCCTATAAAAAGGTAGTATCGAATAAAGGTGCGAGTGGAGTTGACGGGGTTGCCGTTGAGGAACTGGGAGACTATATAAGGAAAAATAAGGATGAGATTGTTACATCCATTAGAAATAGAACTTATATGCCGAAGACGGTACGGAGAGTATATATTCCGAAAGATAATGGAAAGCAACGCCCATTGGGAATCCCCACAGCATTGGATAGAACTATCCAACAGGTAATCGCGCAGCCGATATCAGATATTTATGAAGAAATCTTTAGTGAAAATAGTTATGGATTCAGACCAGGTAGAAGCTGTCATGATGCGATCAGACAGGCACTCTGCTATCTGAATGATGGCTATGAATGGGTAGTAGATATAGATATTGAACAGTTTTTCGACCGAGTAAATCATGATAAGTTAATTCAGATACTAAGAGAACAAGTAAACGACAGTACCACATTAAATCTGATTCGGAAATATCTGAAAGCAGGTGTAATGGAAAAAGGACTGGAAAAAGCAACCATCACGGGTGTGCCACAGGGGGGACCACTATCTGTAGTGTGCTCAAACATCTACCTTGATAAGTTGGATAAGGAACTGGAACAGAGGGGACTTCGTTGCACGAGATACGCAGACGATGTGCTGATATTCACAAAAAGTGAGATGGCAGCCAACCGAGTGATGAAATCTATTTGCAGCTGGATAGGAAGAAAGCTATTTTTGAAAGTAAATGCTACGAAAACGAAAGTGGTAAGACCGACAAGAAGTAAATATCTTGGATTCACATTCCTAAAGAATGGTTCGGAATGGAAAGTCAGACCGACCAATGAAAAGAAAAAGAAGCTGAAAAAGAAACTAAGCGAATATCTGAAAAGAGGAAAAGCTGTAGCGAGACCACTTGCAGTCACAATTAAAAGAGTAAATGAGATTGTACGAGGGTGGATAAATTATTTCAGAATCGGAATGATGAAGCGGTTCATGGAAGAGTTCGGGAAGTGGCTGAGACACAAAATCCGGGTAATCATCATGAAACAGTGGAAGAGACCGAAAACCATTTACCGAAATCTATGTTATCTGAACTGGAAACATAAAAATGGATTTAGTCAGGAAGAAATAATTAAGGTTGCTAATTCCAGACTTGGATGGTACAGAAAAAGTGGAATGAACGTAGTGAATTTCATTGTCAGTAAAGATTTACTTGAAAATAGGATAAAAGATGGAGCTGGTCTGCTCAATCCCTTATCCTATTACTTAGTTAAAGTTGGAATATAAGTTGTAGAGCCGTATACGAGACCCGTACGTACGGTTCAATGGGAGGGGCGAGAAAATTTATTCTCCCTCTACCCTATTGGACACTGTATGGAAAAAGAAATGACAAATAAAATTGTCGAAATATATTGACAAGGAAAGTTGTCATATGGTATATTGATGATGACAAGAATAGTTGTCATTTTGAAATATATAGTTGTCAAAGAAGAATGAATCGGGAGGAGAGTTGAATTATGACAAATACTAATTTTACAAAAACCGCAGAAGGAATTGTTCAAGAGAGAAATGACAGATATGCGAAGGTATTTCAGCCACTTACACTGATTACGCTTGTATTTTTCTGGGCGGGATATTTTTATTCCCTATATAACGGAAATAGCAACAATGTTTCAAGCTATCCTTTTTTGATTATTGCATTCAGCATATTGAATGCTCAAGTTTTATTTACGAAGGAGAAGGCGGTAAATAGAGGTTTAGACATTCTGGCAAAGTGTGAGGGGATTCTGTTTTGTGTGTGGGCGTTTGCAACTGTACTTTATTTGCTCGTTTTTTAACATTACAATCAGCAGAAACAAGATACTCTGAATAAAGGTTGTGATTTTATCAGGGGAACAATTTTGATAAGAAAGGAGAGGTGATTATGGGACTCGAGAACAGGCTTAAGGAATATCGAGCGAGATTAAACCTAAATCAATCAGAACTTGGGAAGCTGGCACATGTGTCAAGGCAGACCATCAGCCTGATTGAGAGAGGCGATTATTCTCCGTCGGTGACATTGGCGCTTAAGCTGGCACAGATTTTTGAAGTATCCGTAGAGGACATTTTTATTTATCAGGAGGATGAGGACAATGACGAAAAATAAAGTAAAGACAAAAAAGAAAGTGAATTCCTATATCAAAATTTTATTATGGATGTGCCTTGGAGGTGCAATCGGTGCGGTTGTCGGTTTGGGGACGTTTGCAGCAGAAGGAAATTTACAGACAGCATTTGCAGATATACGAATGTGGATCGGAACACATACCGTGCTGCTTCTTGCAGTTCTCTTCGTATTGTCAGTGGTAATCAGCATTGTATGTTATCGCAAGGGAGAGGGAATCGTCGGACAGTATCTGAACAGCAATGATGATGAACAACAGGAGGAACTGGATAGGCAATATGACTTCTGGGGAAATATAGGAATGACGGGAAGTACGGTTTTACTGTATCTTTCTATTGCGATTTTCGCCTTTGGACTGTGGGGAAAAGGAAAAGAAGGCGCAGTACAGATTTTAATCGGGGCAGTATTCTTCCTGCTGGCAGGTGCAGTGTGCGCCATATATCAGGTTGCAACTGTGAAGCAGATTCAGAAGAAAGATCCGATGAAGCATGGGGATGCTGCGGATCTTCGTTTTCAAAAGGACTGGATCAGAAGCTGTGACGAGGTGGAAAAGAGAGTGATCTATGAAGCATCGTACAAAGCATATACAGTTGGAAGAACCCTTCTTTTAGTCGCAGTGTGCATTTGCATTCTCGGAGAAATGTATTTCGGTGGATGCCTGACAGCGATTGTCATGCTGACGATCTGCAATATTGTTATGACGCTTGTGTATTCGTATCATGTGAATAGGCTTGGAAAACTGGGCTTGAATAGTTAGAAATCAATGAAACTTCTTCACAGAACGGACATATTTATCTGCTAATATGAGAATAACTTTAAGACAGCGCAGATGGCGCAAGTGAGACAGGAGTAAAAAGTTATGAGTGATAAGATTAAAATATTAGTTGTAGATGATGAGAGCAGAATGAGAAAGTTGGTCAGAGATTTCCTTGAAAGAGAAGGCTATCAGGTGCTGGAGGCAGGAAACGGTCTGGAGGCAATGGAGCTCTTCTATGAAGAGAAAGACATTGCGCTTCTTATCTTAGATGTCATGATGCCGAAGATGGATGGCTGGCAGGTGTGCAGGGAAATCAGACAGTCTTCCAAGGTGCCGATCATCATGCTGACTGCGCGTTCGGAAGAGCGGGATGAACTGCAAGGCTTTCAGCTTGGAGTGGATGAATATATTTCCAAACCATTCAGCCCGAAGATTCTGGTGGCGCGGGTAGGAGCAATACTTAGAAGAAGCAGAGCTCTTTCCGAGGAAGAGGTTACAGATGCAGGCGGAATTTTTATCGACAAAGCTGCTCATATGGTGAAAATTGACGGTAAGGAGATTGATCTGAGTTTTAAAGAGTTTGAGCTCTTGGCATATTTTGTGGAAAATCAGGGCATTGCGTTGTCCAGAGAGAAGATTTTAAATAATGTATGGAACTATGATTATTTTGGAGACGCAAGAACCATCGATACGCATGTGAAGAAGCTGAGAAGTAAACTGGGAGAGAAAGGAAACTATATTAAGACCATCTGGGGGATGGGGTATAAGTTTGAGGTAGAGCAGCTATGAAACGTTCCATTAAACGCCAGATGATCGTATTATTTACCGGATTGATCGTATGTGTATTTGTGGTGCTGTTTGTAGTCAATCTGAAGTTCTTAGGACCATACTATATCCAGAACAAAGAGACTGAGTTTGTGGAAATGTATGAAAAGCTGGATGATGCGCTTTTGAACGGAACCATCAAGCAGACGGATACGATGACAGGGTTGCAGAATCTGGCAGAAAAACATAATATTTCCTTTTTGATTCTGGAAGGAATCAGCGGTGAAGACATTGATGTGATCACCAATGTGCGCGACATGAATCTATTGAAAAATCAGCTGATGGGATATCTTCTGAATCAGACGCAGAAGACGGGAAAGGTTCTGGAAAGCACAGAGAACTATCAGATCTATCAGGCCAAAGATCCATGGATGCAGACCGATTATATTGAAATGTGGGGAGTATTTGGAGACGGAAGCCATTTCTTAATACGAAGTCCGCTGGAAAGTATTCAGGAGAGTGCGTCTATTTCGAATCGATTCCTGCTGGGCATGGGTTGTGTTGCCATTCTCGTGTGCGGAATCTTTGTC
>PPYF01469203.1_pt1 | contig 90600 bp, 50 predicted proteins | sample 1559871 | NCBI WGS metagenome assembly PPYF01 (sample SAMN08240021, study PRJNA423297) | Human gut metagenome, whole genome shotgun sequencing project.
CTGAAAGCTGCTACTAACGACTCATAAATCTACCCTTAATCGTGTATTGGATGATAGTTGCGGATTTTAGGATAAATACTTTGTCTGGCAGGTTGACTATAATACTTCCGGTGCTTTTATGAGCTGGCTGCGTCTCTATAATGGCGACTTCGTACGTATGTTGCCATGGACGGTGCTGATGGACGAACTGACCAACCAGTGGAGCCTGGAGGATGCGGTGAAATATATCCTGAAGGAGAGCTACCCGGACATTACGATGGAAGAACTCTGGAACGAATACAAGACAGAGGTGGAAGTGTTCCTGCAAAATAACTAATAGAGCAACCTTTAAAAAACAACTATGATGAAGAAAGTATTATTTGCATTAGCTGTGCTGTGCACGAGCTTCTGGAGTTGCAATACCTTAGACTTGAATGACGTGGGCTACGGAGATGGTGACCGTCTGAAGGCTTCCTCCGTTAAAGAAATATTGTATGGCACAGCCGATGGCTGTTGGAAAGCTGACTATCAGGGGCACGAGTTTTACTTCCAGTTTCATGAAGATGGAACAGTGACATTGGATTCGGACTTTCTGGAGATGGCTGTAGAAGGAAAAACATCATTCTCTGCCAAAGGCAAGGAAGTGGCACTGGATATTGAGAATTGCGATGTGCATCTGCAAAATCTGGGAAGTGAATTTGCAGATACCAAGTTTGTCGTATCAGAGATTCCGGCAGAAGGAGAGGCGCCGCAGCTGAACTTATACGGTGAATCTACCGGCAATACCATTGAACTGCAGCCGACTACACAGGCATACATCGATGGTAAAGTTGCTTCAAAAGCGGACTTTACCGAACTCTTTGAGAAAAATTTATTGGATAATCAGTCCATCTGTGACGCTTCCGGCAATTTTATCGGTTATTATGGCTTGGTACTAAATGGTGTCAATGATCTTTCTGTCAAGATAATAACGATTGAAAACAAGGATGGAAGCGATGCGAACGGTCATACGCAATATTATGAATCTAAACTGACGAAAGAAGGGCAAATCTTCAAACTGGACACGCCGGTAGAACAGATTAAATCGGTGAACGGAGCCACTTATGCCTTCAAAGCCATTGATTGCACCGGTGATGCGGTGGCGGTAGACGGTATGTCAAATGTAACCCTGACCTCCAACAAGGGAGCGGTCAATGACTTCGACTATGTGACTTCCGGAGGAAAATTCACACTCGGAAAAGCGCAGGATCACGGTGCCGCTTGCGATGAAATATGGGCGGGAACAGGCGGACAGGCTACAAGCTCCGGCGGAACAATTGCCGATATAAATGCCATGAGTTATGACTACGGATGGAGTGGAAGTCCGAAACAAAGACCGCTCGTTATCTGGACATGGTGGTTTGCAAATCTCGCTTTCCCGAGCAGTGAAGAAGGAGTAAGCATCCTGATGAATAATTCCGATAAAGACCGTGTCCTATTTAAGAACATATCCGGCAGCGGACAGACCTGTGGCGGCGGTACTCTTAATGCGACGGAAGTGGCCGAGATAAATGCCTACTGTAAAGACCTGATAGATACTTGGTTCAATGAGAAAGGGCTTTTTGTTGTTCGTCACGACCGTCAGAGTGCAGGAGATAAATTCTACATCTATCTTTTGTGTCCCGATACGGAAGCTACTTCGAAAGGTGGAATGTGGATGAAGTATCAGAGAGACTGAGAATGAATGTGAATAAGATAGTATAAGCTAATGATACTAATGTACTTAATTAATAATTAATAAATAAATAGATGATGAAAAGACTGTTTTTACAGATGATCCTGGGTATAACTTCGGTGTTATGCCTGAATGCTCAAACCAAGTCGTTGCACCAGCTGCAACAGGAATTCGTTGATTTACGCTGTGGTATGTTCATTCATTTCAACATGCCGACCTTCTTTAATGAGGACTGGCCGGACCCGGATGCTGCTCCCGAGCTTTTCAACCCTGTCAGGATGGACTGCAAACAATGGGCAAAAGCGGCAAAATCGGCCAACATGACCTACGGATGTCTGACAACGAAACATCATAGCGGTTTCTGTATATGGGATACTAAAACGACCGATTATAGTGTAATGAGCAGCCCTTTCAAACGTGACGTGGTAAAAGAATATGCCGACGCATTCCGTGCCGAAGGGATGAAAGTGATGCTCTATTATTCGATCCTCGATACGCATGCCCGGCTACGTCCCAAGTGTATAACTCCGCAGCATATCGAAATGATCAAGGAGCAACTTCGCGAACTGTTGACCAACTATGGTGAAATAACAGCTCTGATCATTGACGGTTGGGATGCCCCGTGGTCACGTATCTCTTACGATGACGTACCTTTTGAAGATATTTATCGTCTGGTCAAGTCAATCCAGCCCAACTGTCTGGTGATGGATCTGAATGCAGCGAAATATCCTGCCGAGGCTTTGTTTTACACGGATATCAAGTCTTACGAACAAGGAGCCGGACAGCATATCTCGAAAGATACCAACCGTCTGCCTGCCTTGTCTTGTCTGCCATTACAGCAGAACTGGTTCTGGAAAGAAAGTTTCCCGACTACCCCTGTGAAGTCTCCGGCACAAATGGTGAATGACAATATCATCCCGATGGGCAAATCCTACTGCAACTTTATCCTGAACGTAGCTCCCAACAGAGACGGCTTGATGGATGCCAACGCCTTGAAAGCTCTGAAGGAAATAGGTAAACTGTGGAAGAACGACGGTCGTGTAGCAACGGTTCCCGAAGCGGATGCTCCTATTATTTCTTCCAACATTGCCAAATATCAGCCTGCCGAAGGTACATGGAGCAGTGACTATGCTATCATGGACTTTGCCAATGACGATGATTTCGGGACCTGCTGGAATTCAAATCCTGAAGTGAAAGTGCCCTGGTATTCGGTTACTTTTGAGCGCGAGAAACCTTTCAATATGGTGGTTATTACGGATCGTAACAATGACCGTTTGCAGGAATACCGTCTGGAATACCGTACGGGTGGTACATGGAAACCCCTTTACGAAGGTAAGGCTCCTACCGGTCTGCGTGTGAAAATCCACCGTTTCGATACGGTTTGGGGAGATGCGGTACGAATGACTGTCTTAAACTCTAATGGTACTACCTCCATTGCAGAGTTCGGGGTATATTGTGAGAGAAGATGATGAATTTATCTTAGAGTTAAATCATTGAATTTATATAGAATCACCATCAGGTAAAGTCGTGTTTTTTGATGGTGATTCTATTTCATCCAACTCTTTATCGTACGTCCGTACTTCCCTTTTTGTGGGACTTGCGTGTAGAATAATATTTGGATTTAGGCCAAACATTTGTATCAGCTTTCTAATGGTCTATCCGATGGCTTTTGTTACTTTTCTTACTTATTAATGTCTCATTTATATTATATTTAGTATATTTGTTCCCGCTTTATCTAATAAGACATGAACAATAACACTTGCTATTAATATAATGAGAAGATGTCTGATATTATGCCTTTTTACATTTATTAGTTCATTGGTCTGTTGGGCTGATGCAGGTAAAGATGCTTATCTTTTTCGGAAAGTCGATTATCAACAAGGGCTTTCTAATAGTGCTGTGCTTTGCCTCTATCAGGATAAAGCAGGGCTGATGTGGTTTGGCACTTATGATGGCGTGAACTGTTATGATGGGAAAGGTATCGAGGTCTTTCGTTCTGATTTCTCAATGAAAAAGACGTTGAGTAACAATGTCATTCATTCTATTCAGCAGGCAGATAGCAGTTGTTTGTGGATTACTACACATTTGGGAGTTAATCGTTTTTCGCAAGATTCGCGTCAGGTAGTGGGATATTATGATTTTACAGACGATTATTATCTGCATTCCAATCCGAAAGGAGATACTTGGGTAGTAAGCAATGAAGGAATCTTTTATTATAATACTTATCATAAAAAGTTTGTCCATCTCAAAAATATAGAGATTCCTGTCGAGAATATGGACCAGCGTGCTTTTGTCACGGATGATGGTGTCTTATGGACTTTTCCACGGAATACAGGTAGTCTGATTCAATGTTCATTAGATGGCTTCGACCGGGATACATTGTCTGTCCATCCTACAGTTTCATCTTCTGATTTTCATGCAAAACCTATCGATAATGTATTTTATCAGAATGGCATTCTCTGTTTCGTGGATGCAGAGCGGGATCTTTATGTATATGATATTTCCAGAAGGTCTAAAATCTATATTCGTAACCTTTCTTCGTTGGTGCAACGATATGGGAAAGTTGTGGGAATTGTTCCTTTTTATGAAGACATTATAATTGCTTTTCAAACCAATGGTTTAGTACGTTTGCGCACCTCGAAAAAATATGAAGAAGAAGTGGTGGACCGTAATGTACGTATATATGATATTTTCCGCGATCCTCATCAGAATATTCTTTGGGTAGCTTCTGATGGGCAGGGAGCTGTCATGTATGCTAAAAAGTACTCGATAGCCACTAATCTGATGCTTAGCAAACTATCATCCAATCTAAGTCGGCAGGTACGTTCTGTCATGACAGATAAATATGGCGGATTATGGTTTGGCACGAAAGGAGATGGACTTTTGCATGTACATGACTATGAAGGTGGTATGGATGCTTCTGCTACTACAGTTTACTCTCCAGTAGGCAGGCAGGATGCCTCATCTTATACCCGTTGGAATAGAGAGTTTCAAGCATACTCATTAAAACAAAGCCGTTATATGGATGGCTTTTGGGTAGGATCGGGTAATCCCGGACTGTTTTACTATTCTTTTGCAGATAAAGCCCTGCATTGTGTTGAGGATAAGTCTGCAGATCCTGTTATCGAAATACATGATATCTATGAAGAGAATGACAGCGTACTCTATGCGGTTACGGCTGGGGTCGGATTTCGTAAATTGATATTGGAGAGGAAACAAGGGGAGATTCACCTCAAATCACAAAAGCATTATCATTTCTTTTATGAACAAAAAGAGATAACCATGTTTTATCCTATGTTAGCTGAAGGAGATTCCATTCTTTGGTTGGGAAGCCGGGAAAAAGGGTTAATTCGATTTGATAAACAGACAGAAGAATATAAAGTCATTTCTTTGAAAGAAATATTGCATAAATCTGTTGATGATGTACTTAGCCTGCATCGTGCTAAAGATGGTAGGATGTATGTAGGAACAACATCGGGACTAGTGTGTTTGACCTTTAATAAGGAACAAATCAGTGCCTCCTATATCGGTAGAGAACAAGGGTTGCTTAATGATATGATTCATGGCATATTGGAGGATGCAAATGGTTTTTTATGGCTTGGCACTAATCGTGGACTTATTAAATATAATCCCAAAAACACTTCTTCGCATGCTTATTATTATGCCGCCGGTGTGCAGGTGGGCGAGTTTAGTGATGATGCCTATTATCAATGTCCTTATACCGGACGTCTTTTCTTTGGAGGCATTGACGGTTTGCTTTATCTGGATAAGGAAGTGGCGACAGCTCCGGAATTCTATCCGAACATATTATTGCGTAAGCTAATGATTGGACGTAAGGAGGTTAATCTGGGGGATTATTATACCGATGGTGGCAAAGCGTTAAGTTTTAAAGGAGCGAAGGCTTCTTTTTCCCTTTCTTTTGTTGTTCCAGACTTTCTTACTGGAGGGGATGTGGAGTACTCCTATATGCTGGACGGATATGATAAAGACTGGACCTCGTTTAGTAGTATAAATGAAGCATCGTATCTAGAAATACCTTCGGGTAGCTATGTTTTAAAGGTCCGTTATAAGAAAGATGTATTTAATACGGAATATAAGGTATTTTCTATCCCTTTGTACATTCTTCCACCTTGGTATCTTTCTACGGTAGCCTATGTCATTTACTTGCTGTTTTTCATATTAATAGCCGGTTATCTGATTCATTTATTAAGAAAATATTTTCTCCAGAAGCGTATGATACAGCGGCTGTTGACAGCAGAAAGCAATGAAGCTCTACCGGAGTCCGCCAGTCTTAATCGTGAGTTACTGAATCGTTTTACGTCCATTTATCGCTCTTGTGATCAGTTGCGTGCGGAAAATCTCCCTTATGAACAGCGTCTCAGAATTATGGAGCAGGTACACGAGACGGTTATTGTAACTCTTTTCCGTCCGGGAACTTTGGCTGTAGAGGAACTTAAGTCATTTTTCCCTACGGAATATGCGATTACTGGTTGTATGTGCATGAAAGAGCTCTCTATAGAAGTCTTGCATGTGTTGGAAGGACAGGGCGTTGATATATCTTCTGTAAAACTTGCTATACCAGAACACTTTGTTTATCCTGTTTATAAGAATGCTTTACGCTGTATGCTCTATTGGTGTTACCTTTATATTGGCGGAGTAAAACATAAGTCGGATATTGTAGTGGATGTGAAGGAAGAGGAAGGACGGATGTTGCTGCAGTTCTCTGCTGTAGATGATACTCTGAAGGAATTATATAAGCAACTTTCCGGTTCGGAAGAAGAGGGAAGAAGGGATAGTAAGGAAACAGAAGAGGCGATAACTACCCGTCAATTACTGTTTTCTGTGCAAGCGGCTTTGAGACAGCTAAATGTTACGCTTCACTATGCCGACAGAGAAAAGGATCATTTATTGACGTTAGCCTTTGAACCGGCTATCATCAAGGAGACTGAAGAACATGGGAAGAAAACGGTTCTTCTGCTGGAGGATAGGGATGAAATGGTATGGCTAATAAGTGATCTCCTAGCAGATGAATTTGTTGTTTGTCCGGTGAAAAGTGTACAACTTGCATTTGAAGAAATACGTAGATCGGCTCCTGCTTTGTTACTAGTTGATATGTTGATGTATGCAAAAGCAGAGAGTGACTTCCTGGAATATGTGAATAAGAATCGTACTCAACTTTCGAAAACGGCATTTATTCCAATGTTAAGTTGGAAAGTAAGTTCGTCCATTCAGCGTGAATTGATTATGTGGGCTGATTCATATATTGTACTTCCTTATGATATTATATTTTTGAAAGAAGCCGTCAATAAAGCTATTTACGGTACTCGGGAGGCAAAGCAGATTTATATGGAAGAGCTTGGTGACTGGGCCGGACGCATTGTTTGTACTACAGAAGAACAGGCGGACTTTATCCGGAAACTGTTGCAAGTGATAGAACAAAATCTTGACCAGGAAGAATTGGGATCAACCTTAATTGCCGACCGTATGGCGATGAGTCCGCGTCAATTCTATCGCAAGTTTAAAGAAATATCCAATGCGGCTCCCAGTGACCTGATAAAGAGTTATCGGATGGAGAAGGCTGCACGATTGTTGCAGAATGAAGAACTTTCTATTCAGGATGTTATCGCTGAAGTTGGTATTTCCAGCCGTTCCTATTTTTATAAAGAGTTTACCCGCCGATTCGGAATGACGCCGAAAGATTATCGGGAGCAACTCCGATAATGCTATCTCCACTATCTTATTCTTTACTAGTTGAGTTTTATGGATGTATTACCCGAATCCTTAGATCAGTAATTCCGGATAATTAACTCTTTCGAACCCCTTATTTATTCGTTCCACTATAGTTGGGCGCAAGAGGAACTATAGTGCTTCTTGCGTCCAACTATAGTGGAACGAAAGGGAAACTACAGTAGAACGAATGAATTTGGACTGATAAGAAATTAGTTTTTCAAAGTCTTTCGGTTAATGATTCGGGATTCCTTCATTCCTTCTGTTCTTTGGTCGTTTGGGGTGACAGATATATTTGAATTCATGTCTGTATAGATTTTATTTATTATTGCTTACGAATAAACTTTTTAATAAAAGTGGTGAAAAGGCGGCTATTATAACTTGATACAATGTGCGCAAACTTGTGCTCTGTTTGTGCGCAAATGAATGCTATATGTTGATATATAGATGTTTATAATGTGCTTTATTTCTCCTTTCTGTTCTATGAATGAGCATTTTCATTTTGACATAATTTTGTCACTTCTGCGGAATATTCTTAATATTAAAAGTTTTTAATTTGCCTTTGCTTATAAGAATTATATAGGCGATTGATAACCTTAGTATTAATTAAAAAAAACAAAGTAACATGAATTTGTTTGAAATGGAAAAACATCACACAAAGACATTGTGGCTATTGGCATTACTGCTAACATTTAGTACAGTAGTGTGGGCACAAGGAACTCCTGTAACAGGGCGTGTGTCTGATGAAAAAGGCGAATTGCTCATTGGAGTGAGCGTTCAGGAAAAAGGTACTACGAATGGTACCATAACAGACACCAATGGTCAGTATAATCTGAAACTGACGAGTAACAATCCCATTCTTATCGTATCCTATATAGGATATAAATCACAAGAGGTAAAAGTAGGCAAACAGAAAGTGCTGGACGTAATTCTTGCAGAAGATGTATCGTCACTGGACGAAGTGGTAGTTGTGGCTTACGGACATCAACGTAAAGTATCGGTAGTAGGTGCGCAGTCATCTATGAAAATAGAAGATATAAAGATGCCGACAGCTAATTTATCTTCTGCTATTGCTGGACGTTTGCCGGGTGTAGTAGCTGTGCAACGTTCAGGAGAACCGGGGCATGATGATTCCGATCTTTGGATCCGTGGTATTTCTACACTGGCGGGTCAGAACTCTAAACCACTGGTATTGGTGGATGGTGTGGAACGTAGTTTCAATAATATCGACCCTGAAGACATTGAGTCGTTTACGGTGCTGAAAGATGCTTCTGCCACAGCTGTATATGGAGTACGCGGTGCTAATGGTGTAATTCTGATTAAAACCAAACCGGGTAAGGTGGGCAAGCCGCAATTCTCAGTAGACTACTATGAAGGTTTTGTGACATTGACAAAGAAACCTGAAATGGCGGATGCCTTTACGTATATGGATGCTGCCAATGAAGCGTATATGGATACTAGAGGCAGTATGTTATATTCTCCTCAATATATTGAGGCTACGAAGAAAGCCCATGGATTACTACCGAATGATAATCCACTGATGTTCAATCCTTATTTGTATCCGAACGTTGATTGGATGAACGAATTATTCAATGACTGGGGACATAATCGGCGTGTAAATGTAAGTGTGCGTGGTGGTGTACCTAATGCCACTTACTACGTTTCATTGAGTTATTATAATGAAAAAGGTCTGACACGTACCGCTGAAATGGAGAACTATGATGCTAACATCCGTTACGACCGCTACAATTATACCGCCAATTTGAACTTGAAGCCAACAGAAACGACTACTATTGATTTGGGCTTCAATGGTTTCCTTTCTATGGGTAACTATCCGCAGCAATCTACCAGTGACTTGTTTGCATCAGCCATGGAGATTAATCCGGTCTATTTGCCGTTAATGATGCCTGATGGTTCTGTACCAGGTATCTCTACCAATGGTGACCTCCGTAACCCGTATGCCGATTTGACTCGTCGTGGTTACAAAAATGAAGCAAGAAATCAGTTGAACTCCAACATTCGTTTGACGCAAGACCTTGGTTTCTGGAAGTGGAGTAAAGGGCTTACCGCCTCTGCCATGTTGGCTTTCGACGTGCATAACAGTCGTGACCTGAAGTATAACAAGCGTGAAGATACTTACAATTTTGCCGGAACTAAAGACGAAAACGGATTGTGGAATGATGATGTATTTGATGCAGATGGCAATTATCGGTATGCACTGACCTATACAGGACATAAAGATCTTGCATTTGACCAAGGCGCTTCCGACTCTAGAAGTACTTACTTTGAAGCTTCTTTAAATTACGACCGTTCGTTCGGTTTGCATCGGATAGGTGGTCTTTTGCTTTATAACCAAAAGATTTACCGTTCGAGTTCTGATAATCTGATCGGTTCTTTGCCCTATAAGCAACAAGGCTTGGCTGCCCGTGCTACTTACTCATGGAACGACCGTTATTTTTTCGAGGCAAACCTTGGGTATAATGGTTCTGAGAACTTCAGTCCAGAAAAACGTTTCGGTTTCTTCCCTGCATTTGGTCTTGGCTGGGCTATCTCTAATGAGGCTTGGTGGGAAGCTTTGCAAGAAACTGTTTCTTACTTTAAAGTGCGTTATACAGATGGCTTAGTTGGTACAGATGCTGTAACAGGACGGCGTTTTATGTACCTAGACCAGATGGCGAGCGTAGATGGTTATCGTTTTGGCGACCAGAATAACGGTGTTGGTGGTTGGGGGTTCAGCAAGTACGGAGCCAATGTCGGTTGGTCTACTTCCCGCAAGCAAGACTTAGGTGTTGACTTAAAATTTTTCAAAGACAATCTTTCGCTGACATTAGATATCTTTAAAGAACATCGTAAAGACATCTTTATTACCCGACGCGTTATTCCTGATTATTCCGGATTCGTAGAAATGCCTTATGCTAATTTGGGAGTGGTAGACAATAAGGGTTTTGAAGCTACGTTGGAATATACACAGCAACTCGGTAAGAAATGTTTCCTGACTGTCCGTGGTAACTTCTCATGGAATGAAGATAAAATTATAGAGAACGATGATCCCCGGGTACAGTATCCGTGGATGGAAAAAAGAGGAACGAACGTGAACGGACGTTGGGGATGGATTGCCGAAGGGTTATTCACTAGTGAAGAAGAGATCATGGACCATGCCAAGCAGTTTGGTGAAGGGCATCCGGGACAGATTTCGAAAGTGGGTGATATCAAATATAAGGATTTAAATGGTGACGGAGTAATTGACGATTATGATAAATGTCTGATAGGTCAGGGTGACGTACCTAAGATTTATTATGGTTTCGGTGCAGATTTACAATTAGGTGATTTCTCTGTCGGTGCGCTCTTTGCCGGAAATGCCAAGGCAGACCGTTGTTTGGGAGGAAATGCCATGTATCCTTTTAATGATGGTTCAGGTATTACGAACTTGTTTGCAAACATTACTGACAGATGGTCTGCTGACAATCCGACTAATCAGGATGTATTTTATCCTCGTTTGCATCATGGAAACAATGCGAATCAAAATAATATGAAAACCAGCACATGGTGGCAGAAAGATGTCAGTTTCCTGCGTCTGAAACAGTTGACTATTGCTTACCAACTCCCGAAGAAGTTGATTAATCAAACATTCCTGAAGAGTGCGCGTATTTATGTGATGGGCACCAACCTATTGACATTCTCTAAGTTCAAATTATGGGATCCGGAGTTGAATACCAATAATGGTACTGCTTATCCTAATGTACGTACTTATTCAGTAGGTGTGAATGTAAGTTTTTAATAATAATCAGTTAGCAAGAAGGATATGAAAAATATATTTAAAATAGGAACTTTGGCGCTGTGTTTGGCGGTCGGACTTAGTTCGTGCAATGATTTCTTCGATGCAATCCCCGGTGAACAATATGACTTGGAGGATACGTTTACTAATCGCTCGAAGACAGAACAGTTTTTGAATAATGTGTATAATTATGTGCCCGATGAAACATTAGAACGTTCTGCAAGGAATACGATGTCGGGGATCTGGACAACCGGTTCGTTGGAATGCAAGCTTTCATGGGACGGAAATAATGGTAGCGAATGGGCTTCCGGAGCCACCTATGCAGGTTCCTCATGGATAAACTTCTGGTACATCGAGTATTATAAAGGAATTTCTCGTGCCAGTACATTTATCATGAATGTAGACCGTTGTTTGGAAGCTTCGGCCGCACAACGCAAACAGTGGAAAGCGCAAGCCAGAGCTTTGCGTGCTTTCTATTACTTCATGATTTTCCGTTCCTACGGCCCATTTGTGATTTTGGGGGAAGAACCAATTCCATTGGATATTTCTACTGCTGAACTGCTGAAAGAACGTAATACGGTAGATGAATGTGTGGATTTTATGGCGAAGGAATTTGATGATGCGGCAAATGAGCTTCCTGATAGATATGACGGATCCAACTTGGGACGTATAGACAGAGCTGCATGTAAAGCTTTCAAAGCGAAAATGTTGTTGTATGCGGCAAGTCCGCTATTCAATTGTAATCCCGATTATGCCGCCATCGTTAATCCGGAAAGTGGCAAGCAACTCTTCTCGCAAGATAAATCGCAGGAAAAAGCGAAATGGGAGGCTGCACGTGATGCTTACAAGGAATTCTTTGATGAATACGGTAACACTTTCTCTTTATATACGGAGAAAACAGCTGATGGAAAGATTGATTTCTATGAATCTTATAGAAAAGCGACATCGGGAGTTTTGTACGGTACAGAGAATAAAGAACAGATTTTCATTCGCCTGGCAGACCATGATTACCGGGCTTACGAAACCACGCCTTATCACAAGGGGTACGATGATAATAATGGTGCTTTGAGAGGTGGTCTGGGATTTGGTGTACCTCAGGAAATGGTGGACTTGTACTTTATGAAAGACGGTCGCCGGATTGTTGACGATACGAACTATAAAGAATATGAGGGGGTACCTTCTAATGAATATTTGGGATGGTCGAGTAACTATACTGACGAAGTAGTTCCTTCCAGAACCTATTTCAAGAGCAATTCGAATCAAACATTGAAACAATGGGCTAATCGCGAACCGCGTTTTTATACGAACATTACATTCCATGGTTCTACTTGGTTGAAGACAGATACTCCGCGTGGAGAAATAACCACAGAACTGACTTATAACGGTAATTCCGGTTATGCTAATGCCAATTGGGATGCCCCTTACACAGGTTATGGTATGCGTAAAATGGCTTCAAAAGAAGGACGTAGCGGAGCCAACAGACATTGTGCCACTTTGCTTCGTTTGGCTGACATGTACTTGGGATATGCTGAAACGTTGAGCGCTTGTGACCAACGTAATGAAGCGATTAAGTATGTAAATAAGATACGCGCCCGTGCCGGTATTCCTGGATATGGTGCGGTAGGTACTATGGACGATAATGGATTTGCATGCATTCCTTATGAAGATACACGTGACGGAGTGGACAAACGTATTCATCGTGAACGTTTGGTTGAGCTGATGTTCGAATGGAATCATTTCTTTGATGTACGTCGCTGGAAAGTAGCCGATATGGCTGTAGGCGATGATTGGATTTATCCTAAATATCATAGGGGGGGAGAAGGCGGACCTATTCATGGTATGGCTTTCCGTTCGGATGCTCCTGCATTTTTTGAGAAGGTAGTAGTAGAAACACGTACATTTTTGCCTAAACATTACCTCTTCCCGATTCCTGACGAAGATGTACGTCGTAATCCGAAGATGGTACAAAATCTGGGATGGACAACGGAGTAATATACTCCAGATGTCCGATCTGCGAATGAATGAAAGAAATTAATGAAAAGAAAAACAATGAAGATACCTCAAATAAGATGTAGCGATGTGAATGCAGTGAAGAGAATCATTTTTCTTTGGGTGCTGCTAATTCCCTTTTGTCTGGCAGGATGTTCGTCCGACGATGATGAAGGAGATAATGGAGGAGAAGGTCCGAACGAAGATGCTCCGGTTTCTTATGTACTTGGTTCGGGTAACACGAATATGCCCTCTAGTGGTACAATTATAGCGCAATATGCTGATGCTCCTGCCGGTTCGGAAATCAGACGTTTGGTAGACGATAATGCTGACACGAAGTATGTTACTTATCATAGTAGTTTCAACATCACTTGGAATGGAAATAGTAGTAAGGCTGTCACTGCCTATTCGTTGACCTCGGCTGCAGATACTCCCGAAATGGACCCGAAAGATTGGACACTCTATGGTTCTAATGATAATACTACGTGGACAGAACTGGATGCGCAGACAAACCAACTTTTTGCAGCGAGAAAAGAAGAGAAAAGCTATGAAGTGGATAATGCAACTTCCTATCGTTACTACAGACTTTCTGTTGAAGCGAACAATGGTGGTGCTGCCACGCAGATAGCTGAATGGAAATTGGTTGCCATGCGTTCATATACGGAGAATATCAACGACTTGATTGCTAGTAAAGGTTCCAGTACGTTTAGTGCGATAACTCCGATGGGCAGACAGCATGAGAATGACAGAGAAGCTACGGCAGCAGACCTGAAATGGCTTGCCGATCCTGCTGAAGAACCTGAACCATTTGGAGATGGCGGGACGAAGATGGCTTGGAATACATTCAATGTTGTATCCATTTATCCAAATGGAAATCCTGTGATGTCTGATGTAAATCAGCGTTGGGTAGGTGACTGCTGTGCTTGTGCGGTGATTGCTTCGATGGCATACCTCTATCCTCGTTTCGTAAAACACATTATCAAGGATAATATGGACAAAACATACACAGTTACTATGTATGACCCGAAAGGAAAACAAATATCAGTGGGTGTAGGTGGCGACTATTTTATCGGTAATAGTAGTGATTTAGGTGCCTTAGGCGGCAGAAATAAAGAAGTCACTTGGGCTACGATTCTCGAAAAGGCTATGATTAAGTGGAATCAGATCTATCAAGGTAGTTCTAATGTCGGTGGTATTGGTACTGAATATGTTTCTGCTATCTTTACCGGTGACGGGGAAAGTGTAGGTTTCGGTGCAAATGCATTGATTGCCGAAGACTTGCAACGCGCGGTAGAAGTGTCGCTCAAACAGGGTAGACTGGTGATCGGTGGTTTTACAAGAAGCGGTGAACAGGTAGATCAAAACTGGCAGACGACCAGTGGGCATGCGTTTACGTTTATCTTGCCGGATGATAATACTCATCTTTTCAAGATGCGGAATCCTTGGGGAGGTACTACCGACGGTGTGATGAAAGTGAAGGATGACGGACGGATTCCGCCGATGATTGACTTACGTATTTGTGCGCCGGGAGCAGCCAAGAATTATGGAGTGGGACCGGACTTGGGAGGATATATACCTAATTTCTAATTTCAAATTTTAAAAGAAAAACATCATGAAGAAACTTATTTATATAATGTTGTCGTTGTGTTGCCTGATTTTTTATAGCTGTGGCATGACGGAACCTTGGAAAGACTGGGAACATGAAGGTGACATGAGTGCAGACCGCTTGCGTCCTTCAGAAGTAAAAGAACTGCTGTGTGCGGCAGACGGATGGAAAATGATTTATCAAGGAGTAACGTTCTACTTTCAGTTTGATGAAGAAGGAAATGTAGCATCGGATTCAGACGAAACGTTGTTGAAGAATGAGGTTGGAACAGATTATTCTCTGGATTTCCAAGGGGAAAAAGCGGTGTTGCTTACCTTGCTGAATGGAGGAATGCTACAATATTTGAACGAAAACTCGGAGACGACATTTGTCATTACGGGGTATTCTGATTCACAAATTACAGCTGTAGGACAGACGCATGGCAAAGAAATGATCTTGACTCCGGTCTCAACTGCAGCTTTGCAACAAGCTAAGGAGAGAAAACGATTGGCTATTATTGCTTACAATAAAGCACAGGCCATGGATTTGCTTAAAGGAGAGTTGAATAACGGTGTATTTCGTAGGTCATCCTCTTCTTTCCTTGCACACTATTTGATTATTTGCGACGAGAGCAATAATTGGAAAGTGAAGATTTCTGCAATAGATAACGGTGTAGTAAAACACACAGAGTATCCGATGATAATTGATACAACGAATGATGAAAATGCAGTGTTGACTTTGGGTAGCAATGTGACGGTAGATGGAATAAGTTTGAATAAACTCTATTATAACTATTTGAATGGTGAAATTGAAACTGACAATGCTAATGTTGTATGTGATACGCGGAAAGCCTCTGATATTGCAGCATGGTATGCAGATGGTTGGAAGACCCATATAGTAGATCAGGATGAGATTCATGCAGACTTTAAGGGAATCTTCCACTCTGGTGTGGAGTTTGATGATCGTAATCCGAGAAATTTGATTGCTTGTCCGTGGAGTGGTATGGGATCTTATATTGGCTTTGCGGTTACTATGACAGCGGATAATGCTACTGGTCGTATATTCATCAGCTTGGGCGAACCATATGATTTATTCGGATGGAATAATAATCCGGCTGATTATAACCGTGTACAGCAGGATTACAGTAAATTCCTCTCTTTCTGTGTTTCGGAAGACGGCTTCTATTGGAGTTATGATGACAACGACAGTATGGTGTATGTGCTAAGTGCCACAGGCGAGCGTTGGTTTAGAATGAAGAAGTAACCAGTCTTTGAAAAAAGCAAGAAAGTAAACAGAACATAATCTCGATTACTTTCTTGCTTTTGTTTTTATTTGTACTCTATTTGTATTTTCTTATGAGCAATTATTTGATTATTAGTAATTTAATTTGTGCTCTGTTTGACTCCTAGTTCTCTACTCTGACATTCTCGTCCGGACGTGCTTTTTGTCACGTTAGAGTATAGTTATTAATTTGCTATTGCGTTAATTTGTAACGTGAATAATAACACTCGCTAATCTAATATTAATAGTTTAACTCTTATATCATGAATAAACAGAAACTACTGTCTATCACAATGACCCTATTATTGGGAGTCTCCTCTATCTTTGCGCAAAAGCAGCCGGTGGATTACGTGAATCCCCTGATGGGAACCGACTCCAAGATTTCGCTCTCCAACGGAAACACCTATCCTGCCATTGCACTGCCTTGGGGGATGAACTTCTGGATGCCGCAGACCGGAAAGATGGGGGACGGTTGGGCTTACACGTATGCTTCTGACAAAATCAGAGGTTTCAAGCAGACCCACCAGCCCAGTCCCTGGATTAATGACTACGGACAGTTCTCCATCATGCCGATGACCAAACAGCTGAAGATTGATCAGGACAGCCGTGCTTCCTGGTTTTCGCATAAGGCAGAGAAAGCAACTCCTTATTATTACAGCGTTTATCTGTCAGAGTATAACATGACAACGGAGATTGCCCCGACGGAGCGTTGTGCGTATTTCCGTTTCACTTTCCCCGAAGCGTCCGATGCCTATGTGGTAGTAGATGCTTTCGACCGTGGTTCGTATGTGAAGGTGATTCCCGAAGAAAATAAGATTGTAGGTTATACGACACGTAACAGTGGCGGTGTTCCGCAGAATTTCAGAAACTACTTTGTGATAGAGTTTGACAAGCCTTTTACATTTAATAAGGTATGGGCGGACTACCATCTGGTAGAGACGCATCTTGAACTGCAATCCAATCATGTAGGTGCTGCCATCGGTTTTTCGACAAAGAAAGGAGAGCAGGTGCATGCCAAAGTGGCTTCCTCATTCATCAGCCCCGAACAGGCGGAACTGAATCTGAAAGAAATCGGAAACAAGACATTCGAACAGACCAAGGAAGCCGGACGTAAAGCTTGGAATGACGTATTGGGACGTATCAAAGTCGAAGACGATGATGAGAACCGGATGCGTACCTTCTATTCTTGTCTGTATCGTTCGGTATTATTTCCCCGTATGTTCCACGAAGTGAATGCGAAGGGTGAAACGGTACATTACAGCCCTTATAACGGTGAAATCCGTCCGGGATATATGTTTACCGATACCGGTTTCTGGGATACGTTCCGTTGCCTGTTCCCGTTTGTCAATCTGGTATATCCTTCAATGGGAGAGAAGATGCAGGAAGGACTGTTGAATACATATCTTGAAAGCGGATTCTTCCCCGAATGGGCGAGTCCGGGACATCGTGGCTGTATGGTCGGAAACAATTCGGCTTCTGTAGTGGCAGATGCTTTCATGAAGAATGTGACCAAAGCGGATGCGGAGAAAATGTATGAAGGTTTGCTCAAAGGAGCCAACAGTGTACATCCGAGAGTTTCTACAACAGGACGTCGTGGATACGAATATTATAATAAACTGGGTTATGTGCCTTACGATGTGAAGATTAACGAGAATGCGGCGCGTACCTTGGAGTATGCATACGATGACTGGTGCATCTACCGTATGGGTGAGAAGTTAGGGCGTCCGGCAGAAGAACTGGAACTCTATAAGAGCAGAAGCCAGAACTACCGCAACCTGTTCGACCCCGAAACAAAACTGATGCGTGGCAAGAACGCCGATGGCACCTTCCAGACTCCTTTTAATCCGTTCAAGTGGGGGGATGCCTTTACCGAAGGAAACAGTTGGCACTATACGTGGTCTGTATTCCATGATGTACAGGGACTGGCTGATTTGATGGGCGGCAGAAAGATGTTTGTCAGTATGCTCGATTCTGTGTTCAACCTTCCACCGATATTTGATGATAGCTACTACGGAGGTGTGATTCATGAAATCCGTGAAATGGAGATTGCCAATATGGGTAACTATGCGCACGGCAACCAGCCTATCCAGCACATGATTTACTTGTATAACTATGCAGGCGAACCCTGGAAAGCCCAGTACTGGCTGCGTGAAGTGATGAACCGCCTCTACTTTGCCACTCCCGACGGTTATTGTGGTGATGAGGATAACGGACAGACTTCTGCCTGGTATGTATTTACCGCTTTAGGTTTCTATCCGGTATGTCCGGGCAGCAATGAATACGTGATGGGTGCCCCTTATTTCAAGAAAGCGACGATCACACTGGAGAACGGCAAGAAACTGGAAATCTCCGCTCCTAAAAATAGCGACACTAATCGTTACATCCGTTCGCTGAACTATAACGGTAAGAACTATACAAAGAATTATCTGAATCACTTCGACTTGCTGAAAGGCGGACGTCTGGTATTTGATATGGATAATAAACCGAATAAAGGAAGAGGTATTAACGAATCCGACTTCCCCTATTCCTTCTCTCGTGATAACAAGTAAGCAGGTATGAATAAGATGAAAAAGAAAGTATTGATGATGACTATGGCGGCGGCAACCTTGTCCGCCGTAGCTCAGCAACCGGTAGATTATGTAAATCCGATTATCGGGACAAACGGAATGGGGCATACCTTCCCCGGTGCTTGCACCCCTTTCGGATGGGTACAGCTGAGTCCGGACACAGACACAATTCCACATAATGTGAATGGAGCTTATCAGAAGAATGCGTATGAATATTGTGCCGGTTACCAGTATCGGGATAAAACCATCGTAGGTTTCAGTCACACCCACCTCAGCGGTACGGGACATTCCGACCTGGGAGATATATTGCTGATGCCTGCCGTCGGCGATGTAAAATTGAATCCCGGACGAGCGGATCATCCGGAAGAGGGTTACCGTTCGCGCTTCGATCATGCCACAGAAAAAGCGACACCCGGATACTATGAAGTAATGCTGGACGACTATGGTATTAAAGCGCAACTGACAGCTACTCAACGGACGGGTGTACATAAATATACCTTCCCGAAAGGAAAAGACGGTCATCTGATCCTGGACCTGGTGCATGGCATCTATAATTATGACGGCAAAGTATTGTGGGCAAACCTGCGGGTGGAAAACGATACATTGCTGACAGGATACCGCATCACCAACGGATGGGCACGTACGAATTATACCTATTTTGCCATTTCCTTGTCACAGCCGATCAAGGATTACGGATATAAGGATAAGGAAAAGGTATTGTACAATGGCTTTTGGCGTCGTTTCAAGCTGGAGAAGAATTTCCCGGAAATCACTGGTCGAAAGATCGTGGCTTACTTTAACTTCGAAACGGCCAAAGATCCCGAACTGGTTGTAAAGGTAGCCTTGTCGGCAGTCAGCACGGAAGGCGCTGTAAAGAACCTGCGTGCCGAGGCTTCCGGAAAGAGCTTCGAACAGTTGGCGGAAGCTGCACGGACAGACTGGAACAATGAACTGGATCATTTCGAAATAGAAGGTACACCGGATCAGAAGGCGATGTTCTACACTTCGCTTTATCATACCATGATTAATCCGTCCGTGTATATGGACGTAGACGGTTCCTATCGTGGTCTGGATCATAACATACATCAGGCGAAAGGATTCACTAACTATACCATTTTCTCGCTTTGGGATACATACCGTGCGGAACATCCGTTCCTCAACTTGGTGAAACCGGAACGCAATGCGGATATGGTGGAATCAATGATCAAACATGAACAGCAGAGCGTGCATGGCATGTTGCCGATATGGAGCCTGATGGGAAATGAGAACTGGTGTATGAGCGGTTATCATGCTGTGTCCGTGCTAGCGGATGCAATAACCAAAGGAGTTTTTTCAAATGTGGATGAGGCATTATCGGCGATGGTTAGCACATCTACGGTACCTTACTATGAAGGTGTAGCTGATTATATGAAGCTGGGATATATCCCGTTGGACAAGAGTGGTACGGCCGCTTCCTCTACGCTGGAATATGCATACGACGACTGGACTATTTATCAGACAGCCTTGAAAGCCGGTAATAAAGAGATAGCGGATACTTACCGCAAACGTGCTCTCAACTATCGTAACATCTATGATACAAACATCGGTTTTGCCCGTCCCCGCTACAGTGACGGCACATTCAAAAAAGAGTTCGATGTGTTGCAAACTTACGGCGAAGGCTTTATCGAAGGTAATTCATGGAACTTCTCCTTTCATGTACCGCATGATGTGTTTGGTATGATCGACCTGATGGGAGGAGAAAAGACATTCGTGCAGAAACTGGATGAACTTTTCTCCATGCATCTGCCGGAGAAGTACTATGAACATAATGAGGATATTACGGAAGAATGCCTGGTAGGTGGATACGTACATGGCAATGAACCGAGCCATCATGTACCTTATCTGTACGCATGGACTTCCCAACCGTGGAAAACACAGTACTGGCTGCGTGAAATCCTGAACAAGATGTATAAGAATGACATCAACGGACTGGGTGGAAATGACGATTGCGGACAGATGTCGGCATGGTATCTTTTCTCTGTGATGGGCTTCTATCCGGTTTGTCCGGGTACAGACCAGTATGTCCTTGGTGCTCCCTATCTGCCTTATCTGAAGCTGATACTTCCCAACGGAAAGACACTGGAAATCAAAGCGCCGGGCGTCAGCGACAAGAAGCGTTATGTACAGTCACTGAAACTGAACGGCGAGTCTTATGATAAAATGTACATCACACACGAGGATATCCTGAAAGGAGGCGTATTGGAATTTAAAATGTCGGCATCGCCCAACAAACGTCGTGGAGTATCGGCGCAGGACAAACCTTATTCATTAACTAACGGAATCAATTAACAGCATCAATAAATAATCAAGAAAAGGATATGAAAAAGAGACATTTGGTATATGCAATTGGCCTGATTGTGGGCATGGGAGCTTGTGCGGCAAGTGCGAAGAAGCAAGCCGAAGCAAAACCGGACGTATGGAAAAGCTACAATGTAGGAACTGTCTTGTTCGAAGATAAAGCTTCGGAAACAAAAGGTTCGGACATTTATCACCGGATCATTCCGGATGCGGAGTCTTATATCAAAGAGCAGGCACGCACTGTATTGGCTACTCTTTATAACTCACCGGAAGACAGCATCACTCCGGTGAACAAGATACATTATACACTGGAAGACATCGAAGGAATTTCTGCTAAAGGCGGTGGTAATGGAGACGTTACTATCTTCTACAGCACACGGCATATCGAGAAATCATTTGCGGAAAACGATACGGCAAAGCTGTTCTTCGAAACGCGTGGGGTACTGTTGCACGAACTGACACACGCCTATCAGCTGGAACCGCAAGGCATCGGCTCTTACGGAACCAATCGTGTATTCTGGGCATTTATTGAAGGAATGGCAGATGCCGTACGTGTAGCCAACGGCGGATTCGACGGACCGAATGCCCGTCCGAAAGGAGGAAATTACATGGATGGTTATCGGACGGCAGGTTATTTCTTCGTTTGGTTGCGCGACAATAAAGATCCTGAATTCCTGCGTAAGTTTAACCGCAGCACACTGGAGGTGATTCCCTGGTCGTTTGACGGAGCTATCAAGCATATCTTGGGATCAGAATATAGCATAGATGAACTATGGCATGAATATCAGGTTGCCGTAGGTGACATACAGGTGTAATACGATTGGATATGGTTAATAAAGTTGGTAGAAAAAGGTTGTTTTTGGTTTGGTCGTGTCTGGTGAGTATCTTGCCGGGCATGGCTCAAACTGAAAAGCTGACGGACTACGTGAACCCGTTTGTCGGTACGGATGGTTATGGAAATGTTTATCCCGGTGCACAGATTCCTTTCGGGGGAATCCAGATAAGCCCCGATACGGACAGCCGTTTCTATGATGCAGCTTCCGGATACAAGTACAATCATCTGACATTGATGGGATTCAGCCTGACGCATTTGAGCGGAACAGGTATTCCGGACTTGGGCGACTTCCTGTTTATCCCCGGAACGGGAGATATGAAACTGGAACCCGGTACTCACGAAGACCCCGATCAAGGCTATCGTTCGCGCTACTCACATGATAAAGAGTGGGCGTCCCCCAATTATTATGCAGTGGAACTGGCAGACTATGGAGTCAAAGCCGAAATGACTTCCGGTGTGCGCAGCGGTATGTTCCGTTTTACTTATCCGGAGTCGGACAATGCGTTCATCATGATTGATATGAACCATACGCTCTGGCAATCCTGCGAATGGTCGAACCTGCGAATGATAAACGATTCGACTATCACCGGATACAAACTGGTGAAAGGTTGGGGGCCGGAACGTCATGTGTACTTCACGGCTACTTTCTCAAAGAAGTTGACCGGACTGCGCTTTGTACAAGACAAAAAGCCGGTTATTTATAACACTTCCCGATTCCGCAGCTCTTACGAAGCCTGGGGAAAGAATCTGATGGCTTGTATCTCCTTTGATACAAAGGCAGGAGAGGAAGTGACGGTGAAAACAGCCATCTCTGCAGTCAGCACAGACGGTGCCCGGAATAATATGAAGGAACTCGACGGAATGACTTTCAACGAGTTAAAGGCGAAAGGGGAAGCCCTTTGGGAAAAGGAACTCGGAAAATATACGTTGACTGCTGACCGAAAGACAAAGGAAACATTTTATACTTCCGCCTATCATGCCGCTCTGCATCCGTTTATCTTTCAGGATTCGGACGGGCAGTTCCGCGGACTGGACAAGAACATAGAAAAAGCGGAAGGATTCACGAACTATACGGTGTTCTCTCTTTGGGATACCTATCGGGCTTTGCATCCCTGGTTTAACTTGGTTCAGCAGGAGGTGAATGCGGACATTGCAAATTCTATGTTGGCTCATTACGACAAGAGTGTGGAGAAGATGCTTCCTATCTGGTCTTTCTACGGCAATGAAACCTGGTGTATGATTGGCTATCATGCCGTATCCGTATTGGCGGATATGATCGTGAAAGAAGTGAAAGGCTTTGATTACGAGCGTGCATACGAAGCGATGAAAACCACAGCGATGAATCCGAACTACGATTGCCTTCCGGAATATCGTGAAATGGGCTATGTACCATTCGATAAGGAAGCGGAGTCAGTGTCAAAGACACTGGAATATGCTTATGATGATTATTGCATCGCACAGGCAGCCAAGAAATTAGGCAAAGAAGACGATTATCATTATTTCCTCAACCGTGCTTTGTCTTATCAGACCTTGATTGACCCCGAAACGAAATATATGCGCGGACGCGACTGCAAAGGTGACTGGCGCACTCCGTTTACTCCGGTTGCCTACCAGGGTCCGGGATCGGTACATGGCTGGGGTGATATCACGGAAGGATTCACGATGCAATATACCTGGTATGTTCCGCAAGATGTGCAGGGATATATCAACGAGGCCGGCAAGGAACTGTTCCGCAAACGCCTGGATGAACTTTTTACGGTAGAACTGCCGGATGATATCCCCGGAGCACATGATATACAGGGACGTATCGGAGCCTATTGGCATGGAAATGAACCTTGTCATCATGTCGCTTACCTCTACAACTACCTGAAGGAACCCTGGAAATGTCAGAAGTGGATACGTACCATCGTCGACCGTTTCTACGGAAATACACCGGATGCATTGAGTGGTAACGATGATTGCGGACAGATGTCTGCGTGGTATATGTTCAACTGCATCGGTTTCTATCCGGTGGCTCCGTCCAGCAATATTTATAATATCGGTTCGCCATGCGCAGAGGCTATTACGGTCCGGATGAGTAATGGAAAAAACATTGAAATGACAGCGGACAACTGGTCGCCGAAGAATCTGTACGTGAAGGAGCTTTATGTCAACGGTAAAAAGTACGATAAGTCCTACCTGACGTATGATGATATTTGTGATGGAGTGAAACTTCGTTTTGTGATGAGCAGCAAGCCGAATTACAAACGGGCGGTGTCCGATGAGGCTGTACCTCCTTCGATTTCTTTACCGGAGAAGACGATGAAGTATAATCGGCCTTGATAAAAAAGTTCCTTGTCCACTTGTGTTTCACTGATTTGTTAACTTGATCAATTGATGGCTACAAAAGTGGTGTAATGGTGCAAATTACACGAAAATAATTTGTTTTCTATTGTTTAAAGTTTAACTTTGTTCCATTAACCATAGGGAAATCTTGTATTTTGTAATGAAAATATTCTCTCTTTTGATATTCATCTCCTCCTTTTGCTTATTTGATTGTCTGGCTGGTAATTCGGAGAAAGATTCCTATTTTTTCTCTAAAGTAGGTTACCAACAAGGATTATCTAATAGTGCAGTGATATCGGTTTTTCAAGATAGTGCCGGTTTGATGTGGTTTGGAACGTATGATGGAGTAAATTGTTATGATGGAAAAGACATGGATGTCTATCGTTCTGACTTTTCCACCAACCTAAGCAATAATGTAATTTACCGTATTCGTCAGGCAGATAACAATTGTCTTTGGATAACTACAGGGGCAGGTCAGAATCGTTTCTCTCCTGCCCTTCGTAAAGTAGTCGGTACGTATGAACTCCCCAGCGAAAACTGTCTGCATTCCAATCGTAATGGAAATACATGGATCATCGGTTATGATTGGATACGCTATTATAACACTCGTTATGACCGTTTTGTAGAAGTTGAGCGCCCTCCGATGGTTATAGACAACCTCACGATGCGTGCTTTTGTTACGGATGACGGGAAGTTATGGGTGTTCCCTAATTCTTCCACGGGGGAGATATATCAATTCTCAGTAGATTCTTTTGATCAGGATACTTTGTCTGTCTCTCCTCATATCTTTACTTACACATTCCATTCCAAACCGATCGATTACGTCTATTATCAGAACGATGTGTTCTGTTTTGTGGATGCAGACAAGGATTTGTATATGTACGATATTTCTCGTAAATCAAAGATATATATTCGGAATATTGCATCTTTGGTTCAGAAATACGGGGAGATCAAAGGTATTGTGCCATTCTATGAAGATATAGTTATCGGTTTTTGGACCAACGGACTGATTCGTTTACGCACTTCCCAAAAGTATGAGGAAGAGATTGTCGATCAGAATGTACGGATATTTGATGTGTATAAAGATTCCAAGCAAGGAGTATTGTGGCTGGGAACGGACGGGCAGGGAACTGTCATGTATGCAAAGAAATATTCTATAGCTACCAATTTAATGATGGGTGACTTGTCTCCTAACTTAAGCAGGCAGGTTCGTTCTCTGATGACTGATAAATACGGAGGTCTGTGGTTTGGAACAAAGGGAGATGGTTTATTACGTGTGCCCGATTATCGGAATGGGGTAGATGCGACGAAAGCGGTTGTCTACTTCCCCGATTTCAAACAACGTATCTCCTCCTATAGTAAAGGACATAAGGAATTTCAGGTATATGCGTTACAACAGAGTCATTTTATGGATGGCTTTTGGGTTGGTTCCGGCCTCTACGGTTTATTGTATTATTCATTTAAGGATGATTGCCTTCGTCAGGTGGTGGACACAGTGAACAGGCATGACATGGAGATACATGCCATTTGTGAAGCCAGTGACTCGACTCTCTATCTGGCAACTTCAAATGGTGGACTTTGTAAGGTAACACTTGATAAAACAGCCGGTCAGATTCGTATCAAGGAACGAAAGAACTATCATTTCTTTTATGAACAACACGAAATACATACGTTCTTTTCCATGATACCCGAAGGAGATTCCATATTGTGGCTTGGTAGCCGTGGAAGTGGACTGGTACGGTTTAACAGACAAACGGAGGAGTACCAGGTAATCTCTCTCAAATCGTTGGTGAATAAAGCAGTAGATGATATCCTTTGTATGTATCGTTTCCCTGACGGTCAGATGTATATCGGCACTACTTCGGGACTGGTGTGTCTGACGTTCAAAGGAAGTAAGATAGAGGCGGGATATATCGGGCGTGAGCAGGGATTGTTGAATGATATGATTCACGGTATCTTGAAAGACGCGAATGATTTTCTATGGCTGGGAACTAATAAAGGGCTGATCAAATATAATCCTGTCAATCGCTCTTCACATACTTACTATTATACAGGTGGGGTGCAAATAGGAGAATTTAGTGATGATGCTTATTATAAATGTCCTTATACGGAAAATTTGTTTTTCGGAGGTGTCGACGGCATGCTTTATATGGAACAGGAGAATGCGATCGCTCCGGAATATTACCCCAATATCATTTTGCGTAAATTGTTTATCGGACGCACTGAAGTTAAGTTGGCGGACTATTGTACTGAGGAGGAAGGTATAGAATTGAAGAGTTCGACTGTCGCTTTTTCTTTGAGATTTATTGTGCCCGATTATATTCGTGGGGCGGATGTTGAATATTCTTATATGCTTGAAGGCTACGATAAGGAATGGACACCGTTTAACAGTATAACGGAAGCCTCATACTCGCAAATACCTGTGGGGAACTATCTTTTCAAAGTACGCTATAAGAAAGATGTTTTTGATACGGCGTATAAAACCTTTTCTATACCTCTGTGTATTGCTCCCCTTTGGTATCAGACAACCTTGGCACGTATTATCTATGCGCTGCTGGCTATATTGATTATCTTGTATGTGGCTTATTTGTTGCGGAGATATTTCCAAAACGAGCAGATGATTAAAATGATGCGTGACACGGAAAATAAAAATATTTCTTCGGGCACGGTCGGTGAAAGTCCGGGCAGGAATTTAGTGAACGGGCTTACTTTAATTTATCAGATGTGCGATCATTTGCGGGCGGAGAATACGACATATGAGGAGCGCTATGCGAAGATAGAACTTGTACGTGAAACTGTGATGTCATTACTCTTTTCCTCAGATGCCCTTTCTGATGAAGAGCTTACTACCTTGTCGCCTGCCAATTTTACCATATCAGGATGTCTGTGCCTGAAAGAACTGTCGGAAGAAGTGCTGCAAGTATTTAGAAAGCGCGATGAAGATATTTCGAAGATCCATATCGCCATTTCGGATAGTTTCAGTTTCGAGATATACAAAAATGCGCTGCGCTATATCTTTTATTATATTTATTTCTTTGCCTGCCGTCAGGAAGATGGAGCGGGAATCACTATTGATGCAGCAAAAGAAGAAGGGAAAATGCTTCTGACTGTGACCTCGGAGGATGGATCGGTGAAGGAATTATATGAGACTTTTTCAGGTCAGTTGCCCGCTACGGAGGCAGACCGGATGGATAACGCGTTCCAGATGCGGATATTTCAGCATTTTGCACAGTCGGCTTTGGAGCAGGTCTGTGATGACATCCGCTATGAAGATAGAGAACAAAATCAATGTTTGACTCTTGTTTTTTCTCCAGTGAAGGCCTCAGAATCATCATCCGTGAAGAAAACGGTATTATTGCTTGAAGACTGTGACGAAATGGTATGGCTGATTAGTAATTTGCTTTCAGATGAATTTGTGGTTCACCGGGTTAAAACGATTCAAGCCGCTTTCGAATATGTGAAACAGAATACCCCTGCCGTATTTCTTGTGGATATGTTGATGTATGCTGATGCTGAAGGTGCGTTTATGGAGTACGTCAATAAACATCGTTCTTTGCTTTCAAAAGCAGCATTTGTTCCTATGCTTAGCTGGCAAGCATCTTCCACGGTTCAGCAGGAGCTTATAAAGTGGGCCGATTCCTATATTGTGCTTCCTTATGACATTCTGTTTCTGAATAATGTGGTTCATAAGTCGGTGTATGGCAAGCAGGAAGCCAAGCAGATTTATGTCGAGGAACTGGGTAGTTTGTCAGAACGAATCATATGCTACACTCCGGAACAGGCAGACTTTATCAAGAGATTCTTGCAAATTGTAGAGCAGAATTTGGATAAGGAAGATTTAGGTTCTACTTTTATTGCGGACCGGATGGCAATGAGTCCCCGTCAATTTTATCGCAAGCTGAAAGAGATTTCCGGTATGTCTCCCAGTGATTTGATCAAGAACTATCGGATGGAGAAAGCTGCTCGCTTGCTGTCCAATGAGGAATTGTCTATTCAGGATGTCATTTCGGATGTTGGGATTGCCAGTCGTTCTTATTTTTATAAAGAGTTCACCCGTAAGTTTGGTGTGACCCCTAAAGACTACAGGGAATTACATAAGAAATGACTTTTTTTCTCTTTTTATTCCTTTGTACCCTCTCTTTTTCTTTGTGCTCTCTTTGCGCATGGTGTGTTTGTATCTATCAGATAATCAATATTTTAACTTGTGTCTTAAATGTCCGTTTGTTCTCCTCTCGGACATTTTTGCTTATGCTTTTCACTTTGTCTGTAGGCGGCACTAAAAGTTGCGGAATAGTAGGTTTATTTGCATCCAATAGAAAGTCTTACATGAGTTCAAAGTATTCACTTTAATTGAATTTAGTATGGAAAGCACAAAAAAGGAAAGTTTGTTTTTGTATTTATATGATAGCTATGTTGATGACCTGTATGCTTATGGGAAAGCGTTAGGTGTATTGCACGAAGATCTTCAGGATATCATTCATGATGTTTTCCTTCATATAATGGATCATTATACCGGGCTGAATATATGCGATAACAAACAGGTAAAATTTTATTTGCTGAAGTGTCTGAAGAACAAAGTCGTTTCGAATGCAAGAAAGAATATGGAGATTTATAACATAGAAAACCTGAATGACTCTGACTTCCCAATATATGTGACAGGGCTGGACTTGCTGATAAATAAAGAGGAACGGACTAAATTGATGAACCGGATAGAAAAGATGCTGCAATGTCTGACGGCACGCCAACGAGAGGCTATTTATCTTAGATATATGCAGGAATTAAGTTATGAAGAAATAGCTGAAATGCTTCATATCACCGAAAAAGGGTCTCGAAAACTGGTATCCCGGGCGATGATAGAGCTGAAGAATGTAAAACTGTTACCCAGATGTATGCATCTTTAGTCGTTAACTATATGTGTTTCAGATGAGTACGTTCCTGCAAATTCTCATAGGCATGAGAAAAAATACTCATACCTATGAGAAAAGATTCTTATTGTGATGAGAGTAAAGTTAGGTTAGAATGCTGTATTATAGTTTTTATAGTCAATCGCTTCTATCTGTACCGGACCAAACAGACCGGAAGACTGCAATTGCGAATCATCACTCCAAGGATTCACTATAGTCCATGTGGAACGTTGTTCTACAGCTAATTTCAGATCTCCGATCAGGCGATTCATCCAGTTATTAACAACTTCTACTCTGATGGAATTCTCACCTTTTTTCAGATAATCCGTTATGTTGAGCCGATATGGATAAGTCCATGCACCACCTGCGTATTTCCCGTTCAGATATACTTTTGCCATCGCTACTACTTTTCCCAGGTTGATATATACAGGCTGGTCGGGAAGCTCATTGATAGTAAATGTGTTTGTATAATCTGCTGTACCGGAATAATATTTGATACGCGTGTCTTCTGATGCTATCCAGTCTGTCAAGGTGTTGAAGACGATACTTTCTTTGGGACCTTGTCGTTTCTCTTCAAATTTCACATTCCAGGGAGTGTTGATTGTAGTGAGAATGGATGGCTGGGGATAATTCTTGCCGGTCACTGTCTTTTCTTTTGTATCTCGGAAGATGATGAAAGAACTCTCGCATGACTCTAACTGTAGCGGAATAGTAATTGATGAATCTTCTTCAGAGAATTCCGGTAGAGGGCGAATTTCATTCGTAAGAGGATTCCATAATTCCGGTTTCATTCCGGATACTCTGAAGGTGGCTTTGAAAGAAACGAAATTATTGCTTTGGTTGGACAGGAAATAAATATCTCCTTCACCGGTTGCCCGATGGATAAATGAGATAGGGGCTCCATCGCTGATTCGGCAATCAGGCGATAGTGTCAAAGTTGAGAATACCTCTTCCAACGAATGCTTCTCCGAAAATACTTTTCCCTTTCCATACGATGGATGGGCCCAGAGTTCGGAAGCTATTCTCTGAACCTCCTGGTCTGCGGCTGGATAATTGACCAGACTGGGGGAATATTTGGGTGCCGGTCCTAATATGACAAGACCTTCTTTTACAAACTTCTTTATTTGCTTTAGCAGTTCCGGTCGCATACTTTCCTGTTTGGGGAGTACAAGTACACGGTATTGCATACCACTCTCTAAAGTCAGCTTATTATCTTTCACCGAAGATTTTGTTAATAATACTTCTGCATTTATATAGTCGAAAGAATATCCATGCGGCAAGGCTGGATCACATATCCCTGTCATTTTCGGAGTGTCTTCTCCGATAAAGTAAGCCACGTCCGCTATATACGTTCCTTGTTGCAGCATGAAGTTGCAGCGTTTCAAGTATTGGCTGAATACGTCTAACTGGTTAAACCAGGTGTTGTGACGGTTGAACTCATTACCAAATGAAGTACTGACGCCCGGCACTTTGTCTTCCCAGGGCTGGTGAATGTAGACATGGAGCAATGTACTGTTGATGCCTTCTGTAAAGAAACGATCCCCTCTTTGTTTTAGTGTGTGCGGATATCGGCTGAAGTTGGCGCCTCCTGCTGTGAATGATTCTGCCCAAACTTTATTTTTGCCGTAGATATGGGCACAGGAGGAAGCGGCACGGTTCTCTATATCTCCTAATGACCCTTCGCACCAAAATTCTCCGCCGATTTCATCCGACTGACCACCGTATTGTAGAAATTCACCGGGGAATCCCCAATGTCCGTAATTCTCTAGCCATATCGTCAGGCCGTGTCGGTGGCTGACTTCCCGGAAACCTCCGACGAAATCGTGGGCAATGCGGTCGGCAACCAAACGACGGAGATCCCAAAGAAAGCGGTCGGACCTGTCCGGACTTCCTATCACGATTCCTTGTAGGGTGGGCAGGTAAGGGATCGGGTCATATTTATATTTCTTTTTAAAGGCGACCAGCATATCATCTGTCCAGTTTTGTCCTCCGGTTTCATAGCTGTCCTGCACCACTACTTTGAAAGTCGTGCGGTCTTCGGGAGGGATACGGCGTAGAATTTCTCCTATGTAAGCGTCGAAATGGGCAGCAACATGTTTTTTACTCATTTTATCTACTTCCAGTCCTCTTCCTTCCGGACTGGCCGGGGAATTAGTGACCCGGGTAGGACACATGGCTGTCCGCATGATAGTCCATTCGCCCGGAGGAACTTGCCAGTTGAGTTTCCCATCTTTAAAGTAAGAAGTGATGTCTATGACTTGTTTCGGATCTATCAGCATATTCCTGTCGGAAACTTCCGGTTGCTTTTCCCACATGTATTCATGCCACATTGGCAAAGGATATTGGAACATTTTGGCGAATGTCTTTTCCGGATAACGTTCTATTACAGGTTGGGAGGATAAGTCGACAATCATATCGGCGTTTCCGGAGGCGTGGACGAACAGTCGGAATTCGGTACCTGTGGTTTCCGGTATAGCGGTGACAACAGGAGCGTAAGGAAGAAATCCTACATTCAGTCCGGTGTTCACTCTGTCTATTCCTATTCTTTTCAGCAGACGATAGTCTGCTCCGTCTTTCACGTATAAATCTGCTGTAGTTCTGAGTAGGGAAGGGCTTGCAATGCTGATACTGCGAAGTGTTACGTTGTCCGGTACCTTTATTTCCATGACTTCCTCTTTCCCTTCCCGTTTTTTTATAGTCCAGCTTTTGTGATACATATTTTTTGCAGGTTGGGGAAAAGCGACGACACGGATGTCTTCTGCATCTTCTGCAACAGGAGGGAGGCTCGTTTGCAGGTTTTGCGGTCCTTTTACATTTAGTTGGGAGGAACCTACATAGCGCATACTTTCATTCGGTTTTATCCACGGTCCACCGGACTGGCTCCATCCCGGGCTGTTGAAGATACCGATTTCGATATTCAATTCGCCTGCTTTCTTCAGTGCTGTATGCAGAATCTTCCACCACTCTTCCGAAAAGAGTTTGACTTTGCCATACTTCACTTCATTCAGACCGATGTTTCCGATAAAGGCTCTGTTAATCCCTGCCTTTTTCATGGCTTCCAGATCCCGGATTATTCCTTCTTCAGACAGGTTGTCTGAAATCCAATACCAGTATATAGCTAATTGAGTATCCTCAGGGATTTGTAAAAAGCCGGTCTCGATTTCCTTGAACGACAATTCTTTTTTATTCTTCGCATTGATTGTCAACGAGAATAAAGTGATTGTAATGATTAGAGTAATGAATCTCATCTTTTTCAATTGAATTTATGTTGTAGTTAAAATGCAGTTTGAGTCCACTTCAAAAGTCTTTTCCAGTTTTATCTCCTGACCGATGTTTGTTGAGAGATAAGATAGATTGGCTTTTAAAGTGGACTCAATAATCTTTGGTAGTTCGGATTACCACCGGGGCGGTATGTACCCTTCAAATACACCATTGCTTTTCTCCGTTGCCGAACCGGGGTGCATAAGCATGATGTCGATTGTAGGCGGAATACGATTATCGTTGGGGATATTCAGTACTCCGTCTTTTTCTCCGTCTCCCCCCCAGGGATTACGCATGGCAAACAGAGCGTAGGGATCGGAAGAATACATCCCGCTGTAGCAGTGCATGGTTACTGTCCCTTGGTTTCCGATATTTTGGGCTTTGTTGAATCCTCCCGTCACGAAATATCCTTGTGCCAGACCGGTTCTCACGACTTTGGTCATTTCTTCGTTGGTTAGTTTTCCGGGGCCCCAGCAATAAACTAGGTCACCTTTTCCGGTGAACAGAGGATTTACTTCTTGCTGAGGGATTCCGCCAAGGTTGTAGTTTTTCCAATATATATGCCTGTATTTCATGAGCGCTTTTTCGAGCACCGTCCCCCAATTGAGAACGACATTTTTGCCGCAGGACGTAAAATGGTCTCCGTTCTCGTTGGAAAGGAATTTGGAAGTAACGGACACTTCTATAGGTTTACCCATCGGATCGTACATGGAGATCGTATACGTTTTGTCCCCATTGTCTTTAATGATGGACTGTATAAAGTCGGGATGTACAAATGCCATAGAAGCAAATGAGGCAACAGCACAGCAGTCTCCGATGCCTCGCTGGTGTATATCAGCCGGTAGCGGGCGACCGAAAGGATACAAGGTCACCGGATGTTCCACCCATTGAAATCTGCCGTCACCATCGGTGATGGTCGGTTCGTTGGAAGCAGTGCGCAACCATGTCCTGACTTCGTCCGTCGTTTCGGGTCTGTTCTCAAAGTGTTTTCCCATCGGGGTGATGGAGCTAAAAGTACTTCCTTCACTGCGTTCCAGTATTCTTGAAACGTCGGTATATCCATGCAGATTCCATTCGGCTATTTGAGTGGTGTTGCTTCCGCCATTTTCTGTCACTTCCAGTTTATAGTACAGATATTCCTTCTTGTTATTGAGAAGAAATTCTTTCTTTTCCTTTCGTGCCGAAAATACCTGGTTCTTCTGAGTATCGATTGCCACCCACTCTTCGTTGTCGTTCGAACCATAGAGCGTCCATGATTTGGGGTCTTTTTCCGGTGAATCGGCTGCTGACACTAAAGAATAATGATTGGCAATGGCCTGTTCACTCCCCGACCACATAATATAGAAGTTGCTGTGGGGAATGATAAATTTCGTGTCCGCATTGTTGTCGATCATATATCCGAGTTCCGTCCCTTGGGGGAAGTCTGCAAATCCGGGAGTTAAGACACCTGCGGCAGGCATATTTATATTCCAGTATTTGATTGCTATCGCTACTTTCTTTAGAACCAGTTCTGCTATCTGGGTGTCACTGCCTCCATTATTACTCTGTATCTCCAGTTTGTAATGTCTGTATGCAGTGGTATTTTCAGATTGGTATTTTTTCTCTTCTTGCCGTCTGGAGAATACCTGGTCCCTTTGCTGGTCGATGCGCGTCCATGCCTTGCCATCAATCGATCCGTAAAGCGTCCATGATTGAGGATCTTTTTCCGGTGAGTCGTTGGCGGATGTCAGCGTGTAATAGTTGATGGCTATCTCTTCATCTCCTTCCCATAGAATATAGAACTTGTTATGGGAGGTGATAAATTTCGTATTTATGTCACCGTCTACTATTTTGCTGATGTCCGAACCGGAGGGAGCGTCTGTATATTGTGCCGTGATTACTCCGGCAGAAGGTACATTGGTGACATCATCTCCGATTCTTACTGAAGCCGGACTGGTATAGGGTGGTTCCGGTGGTGGTTTCGGTACACCATCATCGTCCGAGCAGCTGTAAAAAAGGCTTAGCGGTATTAATAATACCAAATAAATAGTGGGCTTTATCAGATTTGATATCCAACTATTTTGGCTTGTTTTAGATATATTCATTTGATTCATATTCATTTGATGGATTTTTTATTCAGGAATGCGCCTGATATCTGGGAAAACTGTCATACGTAGCACGGTTGTTCCGACAGGAACCAGTTCTATCACTTTCTCTTCTCCCTTCCGGATGACGGAAGGGATATAGGGAGTAAAGTTGTCTCTGTATAGTTGCCAGTTCGTGACAGTCACAGCTTTTACTTTCAGTCTGATCGGAGTCGTTTCCGGATTCCAGAGATTACTGTAATCATTGCTGTTGACTACCTCGATATTTTCTGTATCCACCGGTGCATAATTCCATTCAGACAAAGGAGTTAGGATACGGGACTGGAACTTGATGCCGTCATGTTCTCTGGTTTCCGTGATCTCTTCTTGGGCTTTGACGTTCAGAGAGAATACCAGCGGCCCTCTTTCAAAAGCTACTCCATCGTATGGCATAGATACAGATTTTGCTTTCATCGGTAATTTTAATTCGATGATGTCTCCGTCGGAGAATTTGCGTTTTACTTCTACAAAAGTACCAGTCTTGCAGACGATATCGGCAGCCTGCCCATTGATCGTAATAGAAGCTCCTTTGCACCATTGCGGAATGCGAAGCCAGAAAGAGAAAGGAGTGGAACGCTTCATCTTCATCCGGAAACGGATCGTTTCCTCAAAAGGATAATTCGTTTCTTCCTGTATGGTGATCTCGTTCTTGCTTCCTTTCAGTTTAGTGGTGAAAGAGGAAGGTGCGTACATAGCCGCTACAATCCCGTTATCTCCTTTTTTCATCCATTGGCGAGAGCAGAAGAGAGGAATCATGCGGTTCATATTGCCATTGCAGCATGCCGGTCCGTGTGCTACTCTATATGCCATACGATCCTGTCCGCCGACATACATACAAAAGCTGGAATTATTTCTGGCTATTACCTGATTCGGACTTGAATAATACTGAAGCGACTTGAAATCTTTCCATACCACACTGAAGGCTGCATTGAAACAGATCTTTTCCATCAGATCCGCCCATTGTACGTCTCCGGTTGCCTGCAAGAAATATCCCAGTGCCCATTGTGCGTCGCTCACACAGCAAGTTTCATGCACTTCATTAGGCATATTGCCATCATGGGCTTCGTTGCCGGAAGGTATACCATCTGCCAGTCCGTGATACTTGTATACCTTCTGAATCCCGTGGATGGCCGCATCGAGATATTCTTTTTTACCAGTATTGATATACAGTATCACAGGGATCTTTAATGTTTCAAAGGAACTGACGGAATGTACGATGGGCACTTCGTCCGATAAGAAAGCCTGCATGGTGAACGGACTTTTCCGACTGCAAAATGCTTTATATGTGTCTTCTGCTTTTTCGATAAAGAAAGCGTCATTGGTCTGCTGATACAGCCAGCATAACATTTCGATATGCAACATGGTGCGTTCGTTGAAATCCCATTCCGGTCCTCCTGTCTTAATCAGGGTCTGTGAGCGTGCGGCATTCTTGTAATGATTGGACAGCGCCTTGATGATTCTGGGCGACGGATTCCTTGAATATTCTGCCATGATTACTCTGAAGAAGACGACATGCGGCCATAAATTATGCAACTCCGGACCGATAAATCCATCCTCTTTAGGATGATCGATCTGAAAATCAACCCACTCCTTTACGCGTTGGGTTAACTCCGGAGCGTCAATGAGATACCCACACCGTAATGCACCGTCCGCCCAGTAGCCGGTCTGCTCGAAATCTTCCCAGCGATCCATCTTCTTTTGGGCGGCGTCTCCCCAACCTTCCTTGTCGAAAGGAGCACCGGCCACCTGAATGTGACCGGTTAATCCATTTCTTTGCGTAGTCAGTACTTCTTTCATCCAGCCTTCCGCTTTCATTCCTTCAATGCCGATATCTTGCAAGACGGACTTGTTGGTCTGGGCGGAAGCTGTACTTCCGCCAATAAGTAACAGGCTTATCAGGCAGGAGGATAGGGTACTGTTAAAACGTATTGTCATTTGAATTTATTCTAGGTTATTATTATTGTTCTTTATTTTACCATTCAATTGCCTGATCCTCATCCGGAATCAATTCATTGATCTTACGTTCCGTTGTCATGCTTCCTTCTACATTATAGCGAATAGGAGTACCTTTCATCGATGTAATGTCATCGTAACTGTATTTGATGTACATGGTGACATAATAGTGAGTCAGGTAGGGCAGGGTAGGATCTGCTTCTGTCCGTATCTCATAAGTCGGATTATTGTCAATCAATGCAAAATTGATCGGATTGGCCGGGTCTGCGGGCCGTACGTCCAACTTGCCGTTTTCTTTGAAAGTGGCTATAATTTTATAAGTAGCACGGTTGATATCCTCTTCATCCGTCACTCCGGCGTAGAAGAAAACGGAATTCTCATCTACTACCCATGCGGTGCGGGTGTTCATGATTAAAGGCTTATCATATCCTGTCAGATCGAGATAGATTCTCATAGAGGTGGCGGAGTAGGTACCTGAGTAGTCGTTAAACGGCATTACGCGAAGTAAGGCTTTACCGTTTCCCTTACGTCTGTTCACGATGTAAGACGGGTTTTCTTCTACTTTCATAGGCAATACCCATTTCTCTACCAGATTCAGATCTTTAAATTTGAATTTGATCTCGTACATCTCCATCGAACTTCCGGCCGGTATGTGGCATGTCGGGGAAGCGAATTCGTAATGTTGTTCGGAAAGTTGCTGATAATGCAGGTCGGTACGGAACTGGTAACGTTCTTCGTTGAGAATCTTTAGGGTGTCATTATCTACTCCGAGATGTACATCCAGATTTTGTTCATTGACTTTCGAACCGCTGACAATGACGGGAAGTTTGTACGTCACCTCGCCATTGGGCTTGTAGCGCAAATAGATATTGGTGACTCCCTGGTTTTCATAAGGAGCTTTGAGAGAAACCATCTGGGTATAAAGCTCATCTTCCCATTCGTTATTGCATGCACTGCACATAAACAGGGTCGTTGCGATAGCTAAAAAACTATATATCTTTTTCATGTCTGTACTCTTTTATTTTTATTAGTCATAGGATGTCCATCCCGGTGCTTGAGTTAAACGATTGTTTTTCTTTAATTCATCATGACTGATCGGCCAGAAATACATTTTACGGGAGAAAGTAGAGCGGAGGCTCGGCACTTCTACCTGAGTATGGAATAAGTCCGCCTGTTCTGCCGGCATTAGTGTGTTACAGCCGTATACTTGTTCGATTTGCTCGGTCGGTGCGTCTTTCCAGCGTCTCAAGTCATAATAGCGTTGATTCTCGGCAAATAGTTCGATTTGACGTTCATGTTTAAGACTGGTCCTGAAGGCATCCTGAGAAAGATATACATCTTCTGCAAAGTCCGGTACTCCGGCGCGGATACGTACTTGTGACACTGCTTTGCTCATTTCCGTGGTATTGCGGTAGATATCGTAAGTGGTTGAACCGTCCCAGGAATTTACCGGATAATGGCTGTCACACTCATTCAATGCCTCAGCATACATCAACAGGATATCCGCATAACGGATAGCCGGTTCCACTTTAGGATAAACAGTTCCGCCATTGTTCTGTATATCTTTGGGGCTGACGTATTTCATCATACCGATGCCATTTCGCAGCCATAACTGGCTGTCGTTGCGGCCATCGCTGTTACCGCGATAATACCAGATCTGTCGGTATCTGTACTCAGCGTTTGTTGCGCTGGAGAAGGCCCAGAATGCACCGTTGAATGCCACTGATGCGTAAAAACGAGGCTCACGGTTGGCATACTCCAAATTTACTCCTTTTCTCAGATACGGATAAGTGCCGTTATTGGCTTCAGCTTCGCTAACATAGCCTTTAGGATGGTTTTCCCTGTCGAATGGCTCTCCCGTATTTGTTTCGTAAGCATCACATTGCTTGCCGGTTACTCCATGACAGTTGTATCCACCTGCGCTTGTAGGCAATTGGTGGCGTACCATGATTGCGATATCCGTATTATTTTGTCCGCGGGTAAAGATCAGTTCCGGATTTTCCGATGCATATAAGTCTCCGTTAAAAAGAGAGCGATAAGATTCAAACGGGTCGATGTCTGCCCATCCTTCCGGAAAGTTCTTGTTCGAATACTTTTCATTAAATGGAGGCGTAACTGTTTTCGGATATGCGTCACTACCTTCGTTGCGTTTCGATGCGGTGTATAGTTTATAAACGCTTTGTCCATTATTCTTCAGGTTGATGACGTCAAGAGCGGCGGCGGCTGCGGTTGCCCATTTGGAGTTATCCGGTGTCTGAGAAATCAGATTACGTCCTTTGTCATCTACGAAGTCAGCCATTTCGGGATTACCATTCATCAAAGGGCTGGCGGCATACAGGTATGCTTTGGCTCGAACAGCCAGAGCGGCTCCTTTGGTCGGACGTCCTATGTTGATGATATCACGTTTGTAAGGAAGGTCCTGCGCTGCCAGCAGCATTTCCTTGGAGATGAATTCCACGCATTCATCATAAGAATTTCTGGGTAATGACAGATCGTCGTATGATGCATTATAATCGATGGCGCTTTCCGGCAAAACGGGGACAGGACCATATTTACGGAGCAACAGCCAATACATATACGCCCTTAAAAAACGACCTTGTGCTTTGACGTCCTTTATTTCTTCCGGTGTGTAGTCTTCGTTGATGTCAACATTGTCTATCAATATAGAGGCCTGGCGGATACCTGCGTATGATTGTAACCAGGAACCTTGAAATCTGCTTTCGTTATATTCTCCGTGGATAAATTCTTTGTATTCTTCACCACGGTCTCCATAATACATATCATCGGCAAAGTTGGTTAGGCAGTGGTCTTTTTCTGCTATATCCATATTCTCTCCCGCAAGGTATAAATAGGCTTGTGCCAACCATTGTTCGGTATAATCCCTGCTTTTAAAAATACGTTCTTCATTTTGACGGTCGCCAAAATAACGCTCTACACTCAGATAATCAGAGCAGGAAGAAAATACCAGTCCCATTGCTCCTATCAGTGTTGCAGCTAAAATATGCTTTTTATTCATGTTCATCAAAAGTTTATAAGTTAACAGTTAATCCTAATGTCCACGTTTTAGATAACGGATATTGTTGTCCGTTAGAGCTACCCAGTTCCGGATCCCATAATTTGAAATTAGAGAAGGTCAATAAGTTCGTTCCGATAAGGAAGAAACGGATATTATTGAACCGGATTTTATTAGTGATGCTCTTAGGAAGAGTGTAGCCTACTTCCAATGTCTTTAGACGGATGTATGAACCGTCGCGCAGCCAGTAAGTGGAAGGGCGGTAGTTGTTTACATTGCCTCCGTAGCTCAGACGCGGATATTTGGCATTTACATCTTCGTTCTCACCCAATATCCAACGGTTGGATTCGACTACGTCTTTCAGTACATTTCCCCAGTCTCCGCTGGAGAAAGGATATACCGTGAAACCGTCAATGAAGAAAGATGACTTGCCGGCTCCCTGGAAATGCACGTTGAAATCCAGACCTTTCCATTGGGCGGACGCACCGAATCCATAAATCAGATTGGGGCGGGTGGTCGCACCGATAGGAACGATGTCATTCTCATTGATCACTCCATCGCCGTTGATATCCTTATACCGGATATCTCCGGGCATCACTTTGCTGCCGTCGTCTCTGACATTGTCCACCACGAATTGCTGTTTAGGACTGTTGCGGATTTCTTCATAATCTTTGAACAGACCTAAAGCAACGAGTCCTTTTGCCTGATCGACTCTGAAACCGGCTTGCCGCAGGTATGGGAAATTGGTGTATGCTTCATCAGTTTCCTTAATTTCATTTTTACTGTAGGTTATGTTACCGCGTAGGGTGAGGTTTACATTTCCTATCTTTTCATGATATCCTACATTGCCGTCGAAACCTTTGGAAAGCACTGAACCAATGTTAGCGTAAGGAGATGATGTTAAACCGACAATTTGCGGAATGTTATTACGTGACATAAAGATGCCGTCGCGTTGTTCATGGAAATAGTCAATCGATCCGGTTAATTTGTCATTCCACAGAGAGAAGTCCAGACCAATATCATGTTTAGTTGCAATTTCCCAGGTGACAGCATTGGAAGCTACTCTTGAATAGGCTAATATCGGATAGATCATATTATTTCCGATATCTCCCCAGTTATATGACTGGTCTGCAGGCGGTATCTGATTCGCATTATCTCCATCCGGTTTCCATGTCGCAAATTCTGCTAAATAGGGGAATCGGGTATTCATATAGTCATTACCTACCTTACCATAAGAATAGCGAAGTTTGAACATATTCATCCAGGGCAAATTCTTTTTGATAAAACTTTCTTCTGCTATATTCCATGCTACGGAATAAGCGGGGAAGAAGCCGAACTGATGTCCTTTTGCAAAGTTTTCAGAACCATTGTATCCGAAGTTGAAATCAAAGAAATAGCGATATTTCCATCCGTAAGTAAAGCGTCCTGCCAAACCTTGGTGACGTCTTTCAATTCCTTTGATGATATCGTCCCCGTAGTTGGAAGTATCAATGTTCTTGTCTTGAGAGTACTTTAACACTCCGCTTACGCGGTGATCACCGAAAGCTCTTTCATAGTGGAGTTCTGCCTCCAGGAATTCTTTGCGTGAACCGCTTGCACTCGATTCCTGAGACATTAAATGTTCTTCGGCAATGCGTCGGAATACGACATTACCGTCTGAATCGCGAAGTTTCTCCGCTCTCCATTGTGCCGGCCATTTTACACGGCGGATATAGTTGTCATTATAGGTATCATAACCAAAACGGCCAATGAATTTCAGTCCCGGAGTAATAAACTTGAAGTCTTGTTCCAGTGTGATATTCGTTTGGATAGAGTTTTTCCAGTTCTCAATATATCCGGTTTGGGTAGCCAATACCCATGGACTGCTCTGTGCTCCTCCTCCATAGGCGGGAACATAACCATTTGAATACATGATAGGAATGGAGATCGGATTCTGTCCCATCAGAGATGCCCAGATTTGTCCCGAGTCCGAGCCGGGCTGGTTCTGTTTTTCGAGCGAACCGGCTACGCCTACTTTTACTAAAGTCGTTTTTGTCAAGTCCATATCTACGTTCAGACGATAATTCCAACGCTTGTAATTGGCGTTTGTATTGTAGTCTTTCATGGTATCGTCTACTTTGTACATACCGCCTTCGTCGATGTAGCTGGCAGATACAAAATAACGTGCGGTGGTACCGCCACCATTGATGTTGATGGAGGCCCGTTGAGTCAATGCACCGTCTTTCAGTAACTGATCCATCCAGTTTACATTAGGGAAGAGATCCTGGTCTAATCCGCTGCGAATCAGCATCAAATCTTCATCGCTGTAGAAAGGAGTCTGGTTGCGGGTACTGCGTGCCTCATTCATCAATTTGGCATAAGTATATCCATCTGCAAATTCGGGCGTGTACGTACGGGAGTTGTAGCTGGCTTCATATTTAGCGTCAATATGTACTTTTCCTGCTTTACCGCGTTTGGTTGTGATTAAAACGACACCGTTGGCACCACGTGAACCATAGATGGCGGTGGCGGAAGCATCCTTTAATACAGAGAATGATTCGATGTCTTCGATACTGATTTCATCCATGCTTCTTTCGAATCCGTCTACTAACACCAATGCACCTGTTCCGGCCCCGAAAGTTGAGATACCACGAATCCAGAATTCGGAAGTGTTATTTCCCGGTTGTCCGGAAGTCTGCCGGGCAAGCACACCTGCCACATTACCGGCCAACGCGTTGGTGATACTGGAGGTCGGAGTTTTCAAGTCTTTCAGGTCTACTGTCGTGACAGCTCCGGTGACAGTCACTTTCTTTTGTACACCGGTACCCGTTACAGTGACTTCATCCAGAATATTGGCTTCGGCTTCTTTCAGTACTACATTGACTATCTTTTCTTCTTTCACCAATACCACTTTCTTTTCGAATCCGATATAGGAGAAAACCAGGCGTTGATAAGGTTCTATCTTGATTTTGTATTTACCGTTTATATCAGTGATTGCACCTAAGCCCGGCGCATCTTGTACGGTCACATTTACACCGATCATGGGCTCTTCTTGTGCATCTGTGACGAGACCGGTCACCTCAATAACTTTCTGCGCATACATGCAGGTTGAGTATCCTATTAATAATAGGGTAAATAATATGATTTTTTTCATCTTCAATGTCTGTTTATATTTTATTCAATGGCTATAAAACGAATACGCTTGTTGCCTCGGTCTGCAATGTAAAAAGTACCATTGTCTTCATCATAGGCAATTCCTGTAGGTTCTAAGAAACGGGCTTCCGTGCGTAAGTCACCGTCAATATATCCATCGACTTTTCCGTCGGCAGATGCGGTACCCCGCCCCGCATAGGTAGACACGGCTCCTTCGGGAGTAATTTTGCGGATACAATGATTGCCGGTATCACAAAGATAGAAGTCGTATACATCGTCTTTTCCTGCATTGACATAGTCTTCATTCTTGACGAATACACCTTGACTCGGATTACTGAAGCGGGCGTTGCTTCCCATACCGTCTGCATATCCGCCTGTGAATAATTCCCCGGCCACTTTGTAGGGAGGTTGCAATTCTCCGTTGTTATAGTCGGATCTCAGCAAACTTTCGAGTCCTACTATATAGAGATATTTACCTTCCGGATGGAATACGATTGTACTTCCCCAACCTTCCCGGTCGTTCTCTATCACATTGAAAAGCTGTTTGGACTCCCATTGTTGGCTCTGCTCATTAAATTGAGCTTTTGCCTTCATGATAGCGGCTTTAAAATAAGTGTTGTAGTAAAGTCCTTTTGCGGTAGGATGTATTGCGCAGGAATAACTGCATCGGTCATAAACATAAGGGTTGGCCGTATTGAAATGTCTGGAACGCAGTAGATAGGCGACAGCCATCATTCCTTTGTCACCGCGACCGTTGTCGTCAGCAATGAAGAGCGTGTCTCCGTCGGGATGGAACGTCAGGCCCTGCATTCTGAAGAAGCCGCCCTGTCCGTTGGTAACCACTGTTGAGACGTCTTCATTATCCAGACTTATTTTTCTTAATGCAAGTTCCTGCTCTGTCAGATACAAGGCTTTTTCGTCCCCATATTTATCCAAGGCAAGCCAGTACGGTTTGGTAAATTCGGCATCCTTGAAACTTCCGTCCTTCATGGCCGAGTGTCCTAGTTCATCGACCTTTCCGCAGAGCGTGGATACCATGATTTTAGACTGGTAGCTGAACTTCTGTTCAAATGTGTAGTCAATCACCATTTCTCCTTGCTCGTTTTCAATTTTGACGTTTACGTCACCATTGAAAGCCCGCCGGGGAACCATGCAATGAATGGCATTGCCGTTGGCACCTATTACTTTGGCACTTTGTCCTCCGATACTTACATGGATTTTAGAAACATCATTCCCAAAGTTACTGCCGTAAATGTAGAGGCGGGTGCGGAGTGCTCCTTCGGTCGGGGTGAATTCTGTAAATACTACAGGCTGCGAAGGATCATAAACTTCTGAGTTTTTCTTGTCATCTTGACAAGAGGTTGAAAAGAAACCCATCAAAGAGCAAATAAGCAGGCAAATCAGACTTTGCCTATTACTTTTAGCTTTTTTCTGTTTCATAAATAAATTAGATTTAATAAATAAATTATAAACATTTCGTTCTGTCACTGTCGTCCAATCTTTACCACTAAAATATACCTTGAAATCCAACTGAAAAACTTTAAAATGGCCATTCATGCATATTATCTGTATGTTGACAGATAATCATTTATGCGTTACTCTTGTCTTTTTCTGATGTCATGCAGAATACGTGTTCGTAATTCCCGGCGTTCATCTTCCGGCATTTTATCGTCATTCAGGCGGATGGAAGAGACTATTTCTTTCGTCTGTTCCATCTTTGCTGCCTGATCCGGGTTCTTTTCCATCCATATCCGCCAGTATCTGTCCAGCTCTTTGGTCGGATTCAGACACCACAGAATGAATTTCTCGTCATTCAGCATCTTTATGTCTCTATATATAGATATGTCATTCTTCATCACCTGAACGCTTTTATTTGATAAACGCAGAAAGATTTTTTTTATCCCCATGAAAAAGAAGAAAAATATGGGGGCAAAAAAAAAACTTTTGCGTTTCTTTTAGTAGGAGCTTTTAGTAAGTTGCTTATATTTATGTTTTAATAATTATCTAATTATTTTTTATGAGAAACAAAACCTCTTTTCATTCAGGCATGATCTATTTCTTATTATTGGGTATATTAGGGTATCCTCTGATGTCAACCAGTGCGCAAGCGGTATCGGGGAAAATAGATCGGAAAGCACTTGTGACCAGACATAACCTGTTGATTAAAGACCGTAACTTGTATGGCCCCACGCAGGTCGGTAACGGAGAGTTTGCATTCGGCTTTGATATTACAGGGTTGCAGACCTTTTCTAATAGTGCCAATACGATGTCCAATTGGGGATGGCATCAGTTTCCCACTCCAAACGGACAGCGGCCGGAAGACTTCAAGGGACAGGAATGGGATACGCAAGGCAGGATGGTACGTTATGATGTGCAGAACCCGGAACAGCAGGATTTAAGAAATTGGATGGTGCAGAATCCTCAAAGGATTCATCTGGGACGTGTCGGATTAGTCTTAAAAAAGAAAAGCGGCTCTCTCGCCTCATTAAATGATTTACAGAATCCGGAGCAAGTACTGGATCTGTGGAGCGGAATATCGACCAGTACCTTTAGTATTTCCAGCGAACCGGTGACAGTGACAACTATAGGACATCCTTCTAAAGATGGGATTGCCGTTCGTATTAAGTCAAGAAAGGTAGCGGAAGGCTCTATTGGCATCTTCCTTGATTTTCCTTATGCCAGCTTACATGAGTTTGGCAATGGTGCGGACTGGGGAAAAACGGACCAACATCAGACTGTAGAGACGGTGAACGGCAGACAAGTACGTTTTCAGCGTATCATGAATGCTACCCGTTATGATGTGCGGATGTCATGGGATCAGAATGCAGACTTTAAGAAAGTGAAGGCTCATCGGTATGAAGTGACGCCTGTGACAGACGCTGATGAGATCTGTTTTATTGTTTGTTTTGATAAGGAAAAAGACAGTTCACCACTTCCTACCTTTGCGCAGACAGAGCAGGCAAGCGTTAAGCATTGGGCGGATTTCTGGCAAAGTGGCGGTGCTATCGACCTGTCGGAAAGTAAAGATCCCCGTTGGAAAGAATTGGAAAGAAGAATAGTGCTTTCGCAGTATATAATGGCGGTGAATGAAGCCGGTTCTCTTCCCCCGCAGGAAAGCGGACTGGTGAATAATGGATGGTACGGTAAATACCATCATGAAATGATTTGGTGGCATTGTACACACTATGCTTTGTGGGATCGCTGGCCGTTGATGAATAAGATGATGGAGGTATACCCGGATAATCTGGAGACTTACAAAAAATCGGCGAAGGCACAGGGATACAAAGGAGTACGCTGGCCTAAAACGATCGGTGACCGTACCTGGTGGGAATGGCCTAACGAAACGAACCCGCTGCTGATCTGGCAACAGCCGCATGCTATTTTCTTTGCGGAACTGGATTACCGTTCTCATCCTACACAGGAGACACTAAATAAATGGAAGAACATTGTTTTTGAAACAGCTGATTTCATGGCTTCTTATGCCTATTATAACAAGAAAGAGAAGCGATATATCTTAGGTTATCCCTTGCAGGTGGTATCCGAAAACTGTGATCCGCGGATCACCTACAACCCGACATTCGAGTTGAGTTACTGGCTGACGGGATTGAGAATCGCACAGGACTGGGCCAAGCGTTTGAAGGTGAAAGCGAATCCGGAATATGAGAAAGTCAGAACGAAACTATCTGCATTGCCGGTCAAGGATGGCGTATACGTCTCTTGGGAGAATATCACGGATATGTGGACCAAGTATAACTTTGAACATCCCGCTTTGATAGGTGCATACGGAATGCTCCCCGGAGACGGAGTAGATGTCCCGACCATGCAGCGGACGCTGGATAAGGTAGAACAGGCATGGCAGTTCCACGAGACATGGGGATGGGATTTCCCGATGCTGGCGATGACTGCGGCACGTCTGGGCAAACCGGAAAAGGCATTGGACTATCTGTTGAGTTATGCTACGGAGTTTGCTTTCGAAGATCATGGACTCGTCGGTGGCGGCAGGGCTCCTTTCCCTTACTTCCCGGGCAATGGCGGTTTGCTGTATGCTGTAGCCATGATGGCGGCAGGATGGGACGGTGCGCCTGACGTTCATGCACCCGGCTTCCCGCAGGACGGTTCGTGGACTGTGAAATGGGAAGGATTAAAGAAAGCATTATGATTCAACTTCTGAAATATAGATGTATATTTGCAATGTATGAAAAAGAAACTACTATTGATAATTGGTGCTGTCACCCTGTATAGTCATGTCTGGGCATTACACACCCCGGAATGTTACTCAAACAACAGATATCCATTGGTGCGCAAGCCCTATATGGAACTGCCGTTAGGGAGTATAAAAGCCAGAGGATGGTTGTTGGAAATGCTGCAACGGCAACGGAACGGTGCTTCCAGTCAGATGGATGTACTGTATCCGGAAGTCATGGGTGCACGAAACGGTTGGCTGGGAGGAGACGGCGACCAATGGGAGAGAGGTCCTTACTGGATTGACGGACTTTTGCCGCTGGCATATATCCTGGATGATAAAGAGATGAAGGCGAAGATTCAGCCGTGGATTGAATGGAGCCTGGCAAGCCAGCGTGAAGACGGTTTCTTCGGACCTGCCAAAGACTACACCCCTGAGTTCGGTCTTCAGCGTGACAATTCATCCGACTGGTGGCCGAGAATGGTCATCCTGAAAATCATGCAGCAATATTATTCGGCAACCGGAGACGAACGGGTTATTGATTTTATGACGAAATACTTTCGTTATCAGTTGGCAACGCTGCCTTCCACCCCTTTGGGAAAATGGACATTCTGGGCGGAGTTCCGCGCCTGTGATAACCTGCAGGCCGTTTACTGGCTCTATAATATCACCGGAGATTCTTTCTTGCTCGATTTAGGGAAACTATTGCATCAGCAGAGTTATAACTTTGTCGATATGTTCCTCCATCGGAATGACCTTTCCCGTAAGAACAGCATCCATTGCGTGAATCTGGCTCAGGGAATCAAAGAACCTGTTATTTATTATCAGCAGGACCCCGATAAGAAATACCTGGAGGCAGTGAAGAAAGCCTTTGCCGATCTCCGTCATTATAACGGACAGCCGCAAGGCATGTACGGAGGTGATGAAGGGTTGCACGGCAATGTCCCTACACAAGGCTCCGAGCTTTGTTCGACAGTGGAGATGATGTTTTCGTTGGAGAAGATGATGGAGATTACCGGCGACTTGTCTTTTGCGGATCATTTGGAAAGGATCGCCTTCAATGCGCTTCCCACACAGATATCGGACGATTTCATGCATAAACAATATTTCCAGCAGGCCAATCAGGTAAAGATAACGCGGGCAGTTCATAACTTCTATGAAGATGCCTTTCATGATGGTACGGATATAATATTCGGTTCGTTGACCGGGTATCCCTGTTGTTTCTCCAATATGCATCAGGGGTGGCCCAAGTTTACGCAGAGCCTTTGGTTTGCTACGCCAGATCAGGGTATTGCCGCTTTGGCTTATTCTCCTTCTGAAGTTACGATGAAAGTGGGAGAGGACAGCAGGGTGGTCAGAATTGTGGAAGACACCTTCTATCCTATGGACGATAAGATACAGTTTACAGTCAGTTTTCCGGACAAGGCGGATAAGAAGAAAACGATTGAGTTCCCATTTCATTTGCGGATACCGGGATGGTGTGATGAGGCTGTAATCAGTGTAAACGGAGTACAGCAGATGACCGTAAAAGGAAATACGGTAGCTGTACTGAAACGCGCATGGAAGAATGAAGATCGTGTATTATTGCATCTCCCGATGAAGGTGTCTACGAGCAGCTGGTTCGAGAATTCTGTAGCGGTGGAACGCGGTCCGCTGGTTTATGGATTGAAGATGCGGGAAGACTGGCAGAAGAAAGAGTTTCCGGAGGCGGAAGTTCCTCGTTTCGGGAAATATTACTATGAAGTGACTTCTCCCGATAAATGGAATTATGGTATCCTTTCTTTTGACCGGAATAAGACAGCCGAGTACTTCATAGTGACAGTCGATCCGGAAAAGCAGAAAGAGACTTACCCTTGGAATGTAGAAAATGCTCCTGTACGGATTAAAGTAAAAGCCAAAGAAATCCCTTATTGGAAACTTTATAATGAGATGGCGGGACCCATTCCTTTCTCTACTTGCAGGAGCAACTGCCCCGTAGAAGAGATTACGCTGATTCCATATGGTTGTACGACGCTAAGAATCAGTGAATTCCCACTGGTACATTGGTAAATGGAGATCAATTATCTAACATTTATCATTTTGTTTTCTGATTAAATAGGGAAGACAGATAAGTGGCAGGAGTGAGGGCTTTTAGGGAACTTACTCCTGTTTTCTCTATGAATGGTGGGTGTCCCTCTTGTTTTATTTTTTGCTCGAAAACCATTCCTTAAATTCCGCTACCCGTGCTTTGCTTACCAATATCTTCTCTGTCATTCTGGAGTGACGCAGATTAATGGACAACCGGCTGTTGAACCATAAATCAATATCCTTTATCGCCTCCCTTGAAATCAGAAACTGCCGGTTGACTCTGAAGAAGAGACTAGGATTTAAACAATCGACCAACTCATCCAGCGTAAGAGAAAAATTGTATTCCACCCCGTCCGTTAAGACAGCTTTTACCTGACAATCTTTGATGTAGAACAGTTGAATCATGTCGATTGAGACAGGGAGCAGCTTATCGCCTTTCATCGGTATGAGGAAATGTGTCTTGTAGTTCTCCTGTTTTTTCAGCGAGTGAATGAGATGAAGCAGTTCCTCTTCCTTATTTTCCCGCTTGCTTCCGTTTTCGGGGATGGCATCCTGCAAGTTGTCCAATTTCTCAAACGCATGTTCGATGTCCTCCTTGCCGATAGGTTTCAGCAGATAGTCGATACTGTTCACTTTGAAGGCACGCAGGGCATATTCGTCGTAAGCCGTGGTGAAGATAATGGGGCAGGTGATGCTGATATGATCGAATATTTCGAAGGCAGAACCGTCTGCCAGATGAATATCCATAAAAACGAGTTCCGGCATCGGGTGGATGCCGAACCATTCGATGGTGGAATTGATGCTGTCCAGTATGGCAATGATTTCAGCTTCCGGTTTCACTTCGTTGAGCAGTGAAGTCAGATTGCGTACGGCTGCCTTTTCATCTTCAATAATAACTGTTTTCATGGTTCATTGTTCTTACTTCATTGTATTTCATCAATGAGAGGAATGCAGACGGTGAATTCTTTGTCCTCTGTGATCTGTATGTCCTGTTTGAATAATAGCCGGTAGCGCTTGGCGAGATTGGCAAGTCCGATGCCGGTTCCGGGAGTAGCGGTCCATTTGGGCTGGATGTCGTTGCTGACGGACAGATAACCTTCGCTGTCGGTCGAAATATGGATAGTCAGCGGCTTGCGGTCGCTGATTTCATTGTGTTTCACGGCATTCTCTATCAGTACTTGTACTGCCATCGGAGGAAGACGGTAGTCTTCGAAAGATTTCCCTATCTGTATATCAAATTGCAGATTATTCTCAAAGCGCATTTTCAGCAGGAAGATGTAAGCAGAAGCGAATTCCATCTCTTCCCGCAGGCTGACGCTTTGCGATTCGTTGCTTTGTAGCGTATACCTCAGTACCCGCGAAAGTTCCTGTATATAATCCTGTGCCTTGTCCTGATTTTCGCGCACCAGTGAACGCAGCGTATTCAGCGAATTGAACAACATGTGCGGATTGAGCTGATTCTTCAATACTTCATACTGGTTGCGGATGTTTTCCGCCTGTAACTGTTCGTTCTCAATCAATACCAGTTGTTGGCGGCGGACAAGGTAGATGATGCAACAACTGCTGGTGACGAGGCAAGCCATGATGAAGTCGCGCAACGGATGGAGGTAGTGGTGTACCATCGCATCAATGGCGGGAATGTCGAATGTCCGGTGCAGGAAGACAAACACTTGTCCCAGCAGATTGCTGAGTATCCATGTCAGGATGAAGGAAAGCAGAATCTTTGCAGCCGTTATTTTAATGGACGCCTGGTTGAAATGAAACAAGCGCGTATTGATGGCGAAAAGTATGAGTAACGAAACGAAGGTAAACAGAATCTCATTTGCCACATCCATAAACTTCATTCCCGGGAAAAGCGAATGGCTTTCGAAACGGTCGAAGAGAGAGACCGATTCCGGAAAATGAATGAGCACAGCCACCATCAGCGAGATGATGACCGTGGACAGGAAATACTTATCTTTATTGATAGCTTTCAGTACCATGTTGCAAAGATAATGGTTAATTACGAATTATGCATGATGAATGGCTGTCGGTGCACGGCAGATTATTGTTTTTGGATATGTGCCGTGACGTACATCCCCGGTCGGAACTGCGGATTCGTCTCCTTGATGGAAGCGTATACTTCGAGTGAGCGGTTCACTTCGTCCACTTTTTGTCCGATGGAGATGACCGTGCCGTTGAACGTCTGTGTACCCATGCCGTTGACACGGAATTGTACGGGACTGCCTGTTTGCATATCTGCAAGGTTTTTTTCGTAGGTAGTTAGGCAGAGCATCGGTGCGCTTTTATCGATCACTTCGCAGAGAGCTTCTCCCGGATTGATGTACTTTCCCATGTTCATAGCTACGTTGACCACATATCCGCTGATAGGAGCTTTTACTTCCAGAAGCGGCTGGATGCCATCCCGAAGCAGTGTTTCCGGATTTACGCCCAAAAGCGAAAGTTGTGCGGCGGCGGCATCCTGACGGCTTTTCATCGAAAGATAGTCCGCTTTGCTTTGCTGGAACTTCTTCTGCGAAGCCGCTTGTTCGGCAGAGAGATTCTTTTGCCGTTCGTATTCCATACGCAGATATTCTGTTTGCGCGTGGCTGTCCAGATAAGTCTGTTGGAGGGTGATAAATTCCGGATTCTCCAAAGTGGCGATTACAGAATTCTTGGTAACGTGTTGTCCGGGGAGTAAGGAAGTGTTTTTGATCACTCCGCCGATAGTCAGTGCGACGGTTGCCTGCCGTTGGGGCGGAAGGACGATCCGGCCGTTGAACGAAACCTGATTGGGGCGGGAAGTGGCGGAAGTGATTGCATCCACTTCGGGCTGTGCAGTGGCATCGGCGTCGCTTTGACCATTGGATTTCTCCATTTCCGGATTCACGCTTTCTGTTGCGAGGACCGACACTGACTCGGAATCCGCTGTTTGTTGTTGTCCCTTGCAGGCTATTAAGGCGAGCAGAAGGATGGGGTAAAATATCTTTCTCATACACATTTTTATATTAAGTACTCTTGCAAAATAATCTTCTATATTAACAGGGAAATTGTTCATTAAAACTCTCCACTTATTCAAACAATTCATGTTCCAGAGCGGCAATGTTATACTGATAAACGGTTTCGATATACCCTCGCCGGATGTCCCGTGCCGTCGTGACGGACTGTATGTATTCGGCAACGCCCGTTTCGCTCTGTTGCAGTTGCAGGTTGGCGGCTTTGGTCAGTTCTTCCGCTTCTTTGAGAGCGGAAGTAGTATAATAGCGCAGGCTCTCGTTGTATCGTCGGAGAGAGGCCTCCAGTTCCATCACCTTATTGCGAAGTTCGCGGATGTTGGCATCCGCCTGAATCTGTGCCGAAGCGGCAGCCAGTCTGGCTTGCTTCACCTTGCTTTTCTGGGGCAGGAAGTAAACGGGGAAGGAGACTCCCACCATCCATGCATTCAGATTCTTCAAGGGAAGAATGTCCTGACGGGTATATCCTATGCTGATCTCCGGAAAGAAGTGGCTGCGTTCTACATGAAGCATTGCTTTCGCTTCTTCCGCCTGACTCCGGAAGTATCCGGTATGCGCTTCGGACAGATTACCGTCCGAAAGAGTGGTATAAAAGAGAGACAAGGTCGAATCTGCCGGCACGATCGGGCTGTCGGCATAACAGCACCACTGGAAACGTGCCAGTGCCGTCTTTTCCTCTTCTTGTGCCTGATACCAGCGGTTGTGCAGGTCGGCGGCGGTAGTCGTCATCATGTTCTTTTCGAGCAGGGTGATTTCTCCTTGTTGATAACGTATTTCGCCGATACGTTTCAACTCTTCCGCCATCTTGTCCTGATCACGGTACATGGAGCAGAGGTTAGCGGCATATTGATAGTAAGCCCATGCCCGTTTTACTTCCGCTATCACTTCTTTTTCCACCATCCGGCGATAATAAGTACTTGTCTTTACCTGTCGGCTGACCAGTGCATTCTTGTAAAACGGAGTCAGCAGCGAACCGAGGCTCTGTTCGAAGGCAAGTTCCTTGTCTTGCTTGTTTTCTCCGTTGAGTTGTCCCCATGAGTAACTGAATGAGGTGGGAGCTGCCTCGACAATCTCTCCGCGAGTGGCTTTTGCCTGACGGATGGCGTTGGCGGCTATTTTCAGTCTCGGATGATTTTGTTTGGCTATCTCGATGGCCTGTTCCAGACTGACCGCTTCCGGTTGCTGCGCTGAGGCGAAAGAAGGAATCAGCAGCAACAACGGCAGGATGACGAAGAACGGCAGATGAAACTTGCTTCCGGGACGTCTCCATACAGCGAATGAGTTGACAATCTTGTAGAATACCGGAATGATAAGCAAAGTCAGCACGGTAGAGATAATCAGTCCGCCGATGACGACCGTAGCCAGCGGGCGTTGTACTTCGGAACCGGCGGAAGTGGCGATTGCCATCGGGACAAATCCCAGCGAGGCGACCAATCCGGTGAGGAATACGGGACGCAGCAGATGCGGGGTGCCCAGAGTGAGGATTCGGTTGGTAGTCATAGCATATTTATTTCGTTTACGAAGTTCGTTGAAATGGTTCACCATCAGGATACCGTTCAGTACAGCCACACCGAACAGGGCGATGAAACCGACTCCTGCCGAGATGCTGAACGGGAGTCCGCGAAGCCAGAGGGCTACGATACCTCCGATAAGTGACAGCGGGACGGTGGAGAATACCATCAATGTATAAGTAATGTTCTTGAAAGCGAAAAACAAGATCAGCAGAATCAGCATCAGTGCTACCGGAATGACGATCATCAGCGTATTGATGGCGTTTTGCAGGTTCTCAAACTGACCGCCGTATTCGAAGTAGTATCCCGGTTGCAGTTTGATGTTCTTGTCCAGTGTCTTCTGGATGTTGGCCACTACTTGCTGAATGTCCGCGTCGCGTACGTTCACACCAATCACGATGCGGCGTTTGGTAGCGTCGCGGTTGATCTGCAACGGACCGCTGACAAGTTCGATGCTTGCCACCTCGCCGACCGGAATCTGAATGCCTTCGGAAGTACGCACAAAGAGCTTGTCCAGATTTAAGTCTGCCACTTTCTCCTGATCCAGACGTACGACAAGGTCGAACTTTCGTTCGTTTTCGAAAACCACACCGCTGGCTTCCCCGGCATAGGCTGTCCGGATAATCGTGTTGAGTTCTTCGATATTGATGCCGTAACGGGCTATCTTGCCGCGGTTGTATTTGACAACCAGCTGAGGCAATCCCATCGTCTGCTCTACGATGACGTCTGCTGCCCCCGGCACTTTCTCTACATACGTGGCGGCTTCCTTTGCCCTCTGATAAAGTTCGTGCGTGTCTTCGCCGTATAACTTGACTGCAATATCGGCTTTCGCACCTGTCATCAGCTCGTTGAACCGGAGCTGTATCGGCTGCGAGAAGTTAAACTCGGCACGTTCCGAGAGGGGTTCGAGCGCTTCTTTCATCTTCTCTACCATTTCCGCACGGCTTGTTGCGCTGGTCCATTCCTTGAAAGGTTTCATGATGATCATCACGTCGGCGTCTTCCACTGCCATCGGGTCGGTGGGGACTTCTGCCGTACCGATCTTCGCCACTACGTGCTTGATTTCGGGAAACTGATCCATCAATGTCTTTTCCGCTTCTTCGGAGAGTTTGATACTTTCCGAAAGCGAACTGCCGGCGGGTAAGGTCATCTGCATGGCGAAGTCGCCTTCGTCCAGTGTCGGGATGAACTCGGCGCCCAGGCGGGTGAAGAGAAAGAGGGAACCGATCAGTGCGGCAAAAGCAATGACTACGGTGCGTGCTTTGTGATGCAGGCACGCATGCAGGCAACGCTGGTAGAGTTTGTTCAACTGCTCGAAGAATCGGTCGGCAAGTGTCGGCTTCACTACGATGGTATGTTTCAGGAAGAGCGACGCCATCATAGGGACGTATGTCAGTGACAGGATCAAGGCACCGATGATGCAGAACACCAGGGTTTTGGCCATTGGAGTGAAGTATTTTCCTTCGATTCCGTTCAGAGTCAATATCGGGAAGAACACGATGAGAATAATCAGTACGGCGAATGTAGCCGAACGGACTACGCCGGAAGCGCCTTTTTCCACTTCTTCGTCCATCTCTTTGCGGGTCAGTGTCCGTCCGCGGAACTGCTTGCTGTAGATGTGTGCCAGGATACCTTCCAGTATGACGATGGAACCATCTACCACAATACCGAAGTCGATGGCGCCGAGGCTCATCAGATTGGCGGTCACGTTGAAAAGACGCATCATGATGAATGCGAAAAGCATAGCCAGCGGGATGACCGAAGCTACAATCAGCCCGGCACGGACGTTGCCCAGAAAGATAATAAGTACGAGGAAGACGATGATGGCTCCTTCAATAAGGTTGTTGACGACGGTGGAGATGTTCCGGTTGACCAGTTCCGAACGGTTCAGATATGGTTCGATGCTGATGCCTTCGGGCAATAAGTGCTGTATCTTTTCCACCCGTTTTTCCAGTTCCTGCGTCACTACATTGGCGTTGGCGCCTTTCAGCATCATGGCAATTCCGCCTACGCATTCGCCCTTTCCGTCCATCGTCATCGCACCGAAACGTTTGGGTGCGCCGAAGCGGACAGTGCCTACGTCACTGATGTGTACGGGAATCCCGTTCCGGTTGGCTACCACGATCTGTTCGATGTCTTTGATGCGGGTGATCATCCCTTCCGAACGGATGTAATAAGCACTCCTTGCTTTCTCGATGTAGCTTCCGCCCGTATTCTGGTTGTTGCTGCTCAGTGCTTCGAACACTTCGCCGATGGTGATGTTCAGCGAAAACAGGGCGTCGGGGTCTACCGCCACTTCGTATTGTTTCAGATAACCTCCGAAACTGTTTATTTCCACGATGCCCGGTATGCCCGATAACTGGCGTTTCACCATCCAGTCCTGAATGGTACGGAGTTCCATAGCGTCATATTTCTCTTCGTATCCCGGAGCTACTTTCAATATGTATTGGTAGATTTCGCCCAGTCCGGTGGTGATCGGCATCATTTCCGGTGTTCCCAGTTCGGGGGAGATTTCGCCGGATACGGTCTGTATCTGTTCGTTGATCAGCTGGCGGGCATCGAGTGTGGGCACGTCTTCCTTGAAGACGACCGTTACCACTGATAGCCCGAAGCGACTGACGGAACGGATATCTTCTACATTCATGATGTTGCTCATCGCTATTTCGATGGGCATGGTGATGAGTTGCTCCACTTCCTGCGGTGCAAGCGTAGGAGATACGGTTACAATCTGCACCTGATTGTTGGTTATGTCCGGCACGGCGTCAATGGGGAGCGTCAGCATGGCATAGATTCCCCCGATAAACAGGAAGAGGGTGGTTAACCCTACGAATAGTTTTTTCCTGATCGAAAAACGTACGATAGCTTTAAACATGATTTTACAGTGTTATTGTTTCATGTTACAAAGTTACGGACTATCCTTATCCGTGATTATCGGGAAAAGATGAAGCGGAAAGATTGACGGGTGAAATGACGAAATCAAGGTCTGAACGTGAAGGGCTGTTGTTTGTCGAATCAAGGAGTTTGAACGTCCTTTGGTTATTCGCCACAACGTTTTATGCAGCGTTTTTATTGTCACTTGTCACTTTTGCGACTTAATACGTTGCAAATTAGAATGGTAAGGGTGATAATAAGAGGTGACAATAGGGTGATAATAGGCGGAACTTAGTTTTTTATTGTCACCGCAAAGAGTTGAAGTCGGGCGCTACGTCAGGTGAGACGAACCATTGAGCATTACTAAATCGAATGAAAAATGAATCAAACAGCAGTATCTCCATTGGAGGGGTGACTAAAAAGTCGATTCTATCTTGAATCTCCTCCTTCCCGAAGGAGGAGATTTAAGATACTATTGACTATCATTTGACTCAAAACATATTTGGACATGAACATAAACTCTATAACATTATCGATAGAACTCTATATGGCTAGAATTCAATGGTTTATAGTTTCCTATTATTTCCTGTAATGGAAACTGTCGTTTCCCGGCGAGGGAACGATCGTTCCTTATAATGGAAACGAGCGTTCCTTTTAAAGGGAACTGGCGTTTCCTCCGAGGAAACCAACGCTTGCTCCATATGATACTGATGCTTGATTTATATGGACTGACAATTTAGCGTATAACTGAATTGTTGTTGAGCCATTCGGCATGGATACGAAGAAACAAGCAATCTCATGCTGCGGCAGAACATTTCTTTGCATAACCTCGTTTATTATATAACAAACTAAATATATATTCAGTATGAAGTCATTCATCTTAATGGTTATAACAATGGTATGTGCAATCTCTCTGGAAGCGCAGAATAAGTCTTTCTACGACTTCAATGTGACCACGATTGATGGTAAGGAATTTCCTCTTTCTTCCCTGAAAGGAAAGAAAGTGCTGGTAGTAAATGTAGCCTCTAAATGCGGACTGACGCCACAGTATGCCAAACTGCAAGAGCTATATGATAAATATAAGGATAAGAATTTTGTAATCATCGGCTTTCCTGCCAACAACTTTATGGGACAGGAACCGGGAAGCAATGAAGAGATCGCTCAGTTCTGTTCCTTAAAGTATGACGTTACTTTCCCGATGATGGCCAAGATTTCCGTCAAGGGCAAAAACATGGCGCCACTCTACCAATGGCTGACAGAAAAGAAACTGAACGGCAAAGAAGATGCGCCTGTCCAGTGGAATTTTCAGAAGTTTATGATTGACGAGAACGGAAACTGGGTCGGCTTTGTGGCCCCCAAAGAGAGTCCGCTCTCGGAGAAAATCGTTACTTGGATAGAGCAGGAGTAGGAGCAGGGAAAAGAGACGGAATAAGGGATACTTTCTTTAATTCCCCTTCGAAGTTGGGGGTGAAAATACCTTTTCCGAGGTTTTCTTCTATTTCTTCGATGGTCCAGAATCGTCCGCTGTCCAGTTCGTCACTGGGGTGCAGTTCACCGTCATAAACAGTTTTGTGAACAAAGACAAGTTCTTTCTCACGATCCGATTCGAATACATAGCTGGTTAGCAGTTCGGGAGTAAAGTCCGTGATGCCTAGTTCTTCGCGGACCTCCCGTTTGAGTGCGATTTCTACGCTTTCGCCCAGGTCGATATGTCCGCCAACGGCTGTGTCCCATTTTCCGGGCTGGATATCTTTCCATTCCGGACGTTTCTGCAGATATAAATCTCCTTTCGAATTGAAAATATGTAGATGGATAACCGGATGCAGGAGTTTGCTTCCGCTGTGACACTCTCCGCGTGTGGCGGCTCCGGTGATGTTTCCCTGTTCGTCTACGATGGGAAACATTTCTTGATTATTATCGCTTGGCATAGTTGTTTTTACTTTTTGGTTTACGGTATCAGCAGAGAAGAATCTCCATAGCTTAGAAAACGGAAATCGTGCGCCAGCGCATAATCATAAATTGTGCGCCAGTTTCCCTTCACGAAGGCGGAAACCAAAAGTAACAGCGTACTTTGCGGCTGGTGAAAGTTGGTCACCATCGCTTTCACTATCTTATACTGATATCCCGGAGCTATGATAATCTGCGTACTGCTGTGAAGGGCTTCCAGCCCGTTCCTGTCGAGGTAACCTAAAATCTTTTGCAGTGCGACTACAGGCGGAATCTGATCATACTTTCCGTATGGCTGCCATTGCTTGACGTGCAGTTCTTCTTCCGTAGCATCGGGATTTTCCGCCAATGTCACTCCGATGTGATACAAGCTTTCGAGTGTACGCACCGAAGTGGTGCCTACTGCAACAGCGCAACCGTCATGATCGATCAGCTTTTTGATCGTAGCCCGATTGACGGAGATGTACTCCGTGTGCATTTCATGTCCTTCTATCTCTTCGCTTTTCACGGGCTTGAAGGTTCCCGCGCCTACATGAAGCGTCAGTTCTTCCAGATCGATGCCTTTCTCCTGCAACGCTTCCAATACGCGGGGAGTGAAGTGCAGTCCGGCTGTCGGTGCGGCTACCGAGCCTTTTATTTTGGAATAAACGGTCTGATAAGTTTCTTTATCCCTCTCTTCCGTATCCCGGTTCAGATAAGGGGGAATCGGCAGTTCTCCGAACACTTCGAGTATATCGGCAAAGGTTACTTCCGGATTGTTCCAAGAGAAATCGATCCAGTGGCTGGTTCCCCTGCATTCTCCACGGGTAGCGGTCAGAGTGATCGGGAAGCCTTTTACCGTCATCTCCCGTTTCAGTGCTCCGTCTTTCCATTTCTTCAGGTTGCCGATCATGCAGAGCCAGGCAGCGTGTTCCGTCTGCTGGAAGTTCAATACATAATCGTTGGGCTGAATCGGTTCCAGACAGAAGACCTCGATTAGCGCCCCTGTTTCTTTGCGGAAGTGGAGGCGTGCCTGAATCACCTTCGTGTTGTTGAATACCATTAGGCTTCCTTTCGGAAGATAGTCCGGCAAGGATGTGAAGACATCTTCGCTTACTTCACCGTGGCGATATACCAACAGTTTTGACTGGTCTCGTACTGCTAAAGGAAATTTGGCGATTCGTTCATCCGGTAGTGGATAGTTGTATTCGCTGATGTGAATATGTTTCGGGTCTTCTTTCATTGTTTATATGATGTAAGAAAGATTAATAATCAAGGACTATTAATCTTTATTTCCCAGTCGGGATGAGAAAATTCGAACTTGCTCCAATATGTTAATAATCTCTTTGATAATAGTTAATGTAACAGTTCTGAAACATTAAATTATCGGGTGCAAAGGTAGTTATTCTTGTAATATCTCACAAATCTATGTTCAACCTTTTAATATCTCACAATTCACATATTTGGAAGCTGATACACCAAATTGACTTTTGAAGTGTTTCCTAAAAGTTTCATAGTCATTATATCCTACCATTTCAGTTATTTCTAAAATTGAATACTTGCGCATTGCTAATAAAGAAGCTGCTTTATTCATGCGCATCTTTCGTATTAATTCTGTAACAGTTAGGTGAAAGTGTTCTTTTACTTTTCTATATAATGTTGGTTGACTCATGCAAAGGGCGTCGGCCAGTATTTTTACATTAAAATTCTCATTTGCTATATTGTCTTCTATTATATTGATCACTTTCTTCATGAATATACATTCATTGGATTGTTTAAATTCACTGTCAATATTAGACTGTTGTGAAACAGGTGGTTCCAGATAATCAGAAAGAAGGCGGTCTTTTTCTACTGATAAATAATTGTTTTCATTGCCTTTATTGTCAATTGTCTCTCGTTCTTGTATGTGTGACAATTGATCTGCTTGTTGATGTTGTAGTTTATAGATAGCAATACCATGTTCTAATTCTGCAATTAGTTGATCGCGTTGATGTTTCTTTTTGATTGTAAATATGGAGTAATAAATACATCCAATGATTATTAACAATATAAAAAAACGAAACATCCAAGTTTGTGTCCAATGAGGCTGTATGTTGATTTTTAAAGAAGTTACCTCTTCCTCTTTGACTGCTTTAGGGTTTTTTATTTCAAATACATAGTTTCCTGGTAATAAGTTGGCGTAAGAGATTTTGTCTTTGGTATTACACTCTATCCATTCATTTTGATAAGGTACTAGTCTATATACATATTTGGATGTAGCGAGATCAGGGCTATTACTGAATGATAATGCAAAGTCTCTGTTTTTGTGAGATAGGGAAATGTAATTCGTATACTCGGCTGTTTTGGTCAATATCATCTGTCCATTAACATGTTTTCCCGGGATCAACGGTTTGTTATTAGCTTCAATACCTGTAATGATTATTGGGTTCTTAGAATTTGCTTTAAAAGTATTTATAGCCTGTTGAGGTGAGAAAAAAAGTAGATGTTTGTTACCTCCCCAACAAAGCATATCTCCCCAAAAAGCCACTGAACGGCTACTACCGGAAGCGTAATAATTATAAAACTGGTTTATGGATTTGTCATAGCAACTGAATCCGGAATTAGTTCCAATCCATATATAGCCTTGTTTATCCTCCAATAGACAATTTATCCAATTACTTCCCAAACCATCCATTGTAGTAAACACTTGTTTTACAGTCATATTTCCATGAGGCACAATACCTAATCCATTTTGATAACCTACATATACGGTTCCGTCTTTAGCTGTCAGTACCGTTTGAGCTGTATATGTATGCTTGTCTGTTGGAAAATGTTGTATATGTTGTTGGTTATTGGTATAGTTTAGTTTCAGTAACCCTAAGCTGGTAGCTATCCATAAATTACCTTCATTATCTTCATCTATGTCAAATACACAGTTTACAGCTTGGTTTAATTTTACTTCTTTTTTTTCTTTTTTATTATAATCGTATAGGAATAGACCATTTTCTGTTCCAATCCAGAAATTTTTCTTGGAGTCTGTAAACAGTACATTGATAGGGTTGTCAGTTACATTATACTTTTTTACTTCTTTTTTTTGTGGAGAGTAAAAAACGAGCATTCCATTTTTGTGACCAAACCATATATTACCTTCTCCATCTTTCATGCTGCACAGCACTGTCTTTCTATCTGTTTGAGATAACTCACGCAAACTGAAATCTTTTATGTCATATAATGGAGGAGTGTAAAAAATGCCCTGTTCATAAGTGGACAAATATATTCTTTTGTCGTCATCAATAATAATGCTTTCCACTTCATTATCTTCTTTGAAATTGTACTGTTTGATAAAATTCCACTTCCAATCGGAAACCAACACTCCTCCGCCGTGCGTTCCAATCCATAAAAATCCATGAGGATCATAATAAGAAGATATCATGCGGGCTTCAAAGTTTAATGATTGCCACGTTGGTTCGCTGGTACGTATTTCTGTACTCCATCCACTTGGAGTGATGTTATCGGTCAAAAGCATAGTGTATCCATACCATGTTGTAGCAATGATGGAAGAATCAGAAATAGGTGTGATACTGTAAACATCATTATGGGACAAATGAGTGGGAAATATATTTTGTTGATTGGCAATATGACTAAGATTCTCCAATGAAGTATCCATAATGAAAATGCCGTGTAACATTGAGGAAATAAATAGTTTTCCATTGTGGCATACAACCGAAGAAGCTCCAAACTCATGTTTTGTGGTTAATAAACGTTTCTGTTTTAGAATGCGTCCCGTACTGATCTCTAATAAAAGAACGCGTGCACTATTAGTCACCAGGTAAATTTCCTTATGGTTACTAGAAATGCCAAATTTCATAAACCGCTCTCCTTTTGCCATTTCGAACGGATAAATTTGTTCTAATTTTGATAACGGATGACCATTCTGGTCTAATATAATTTTGAAACTGCTTAATGTTTGATTATCACAAGCAAAAAGAGTGGAGTCATTGAGCAGAAGAAAATCTGTAATCTGATAATCTTTATTTTTTACGAGAGTATGAAGTCTTCCTGTGTTTTCATCCTCACAATCCATGTATGTGATCCAATCATTTGTTTGCAAATATAATATATGTCGACTATCCTCTTCTATTTTTCTCACATTCATGCTAAAGTATTGGTCTAGTGTGTAATTGGTAAAGCGATTACCGTCATATTTACTTAATCCAGTGCTTGTGCCTAACCACATAATTCCTTTTGCGTCCTTGTGAATGGATAAAACGGTATTATCTTTAAGACCATCTTGAATAGTTAGCTGTTTAAAATTTGTATGATTTGTATAAAACGGCGATATCGCTTTGCAATTTAAATTTTCTAATAGCAATCCTAGAATAAGTAAGGGATATAATTTCATTACTTTCATTTTCAACTTAAATTAAAGGTTCTTTCTTAAAAGATAAAAATAATAATAAAAAGTATCATTTTGTAATATTTTATATCATTGCATAGTGTTTTTCGAGACTAAAGTTACAAAATCTTATTATATGGTGAATGCTTTTTTTTAAAAAAATGTGCTATAACCCAAAATCATGTTAGAAAGATGAGTAAGGAATCTATAATTTAATTCCTATAGTATTCTCTAAATGTTTATTTGAACCTTTAGTTTTTAGCGAAAACATGATTTTTTCCTATAAAAGTAGGCTTAATGGGGATTATTGATAGAAAAATGGGGGGAAATTGATAAAAATGCGTGTGATGGATAACATGCATATTAACTAATTTTGTGTTCAATATTTTAATTCTAATAACTATTAAAACATTTGCCTATGAAAAACAAATTTAATTCTTATGAAATCTATTTTATTAATGAAAAACTAAATTTTTATGGAACATTACCCAATTATTAAAAAACAATTTCGTTTTCGTTGGAAAGAATGGTGTACTATTTGTCTATTATTTTTATTTTTATATGGATTACCATTCACTCTAAGTGCTGAAACTGATGAAAATATGTATATACTTCAGAATGAAGCTAAAATCAAATTAAAAGGAGTTATTTTGTCAGCGGATAATGAGCCTGTCGTAGGGGCTAATGTTCGTATTGAGGGAACAAATATAGGTGTTGTTGCCGATATAGATGGAGAATTCACCCTTTCAGTTCCGTCAGAAGGTTGTAAAATAACGATTTCTTTTATCGGATTTAAATCACAAACACTGACTTTTAATGGGAAAAATCAGAATACTTTTCGTAGTATTACACTTTTCGAAGATGAGAACCTACTAGATGAGGTGGCTGTAGTTGCTTTTGGAAAACAGAAGAAAGAGAGTGTAATTGCGTCAATTTCAACTATCAAACCTGCAGAGTTAAAAGTGCCTAGTAGTAATTTAACTACTGCTCTCGCAGGGCGTATGGCTGGTATTATCGCATATCAACGTAGTGGTGAACCTGGACAGGACAATGCAGACTTTTTTGTTCGAGGAGTCACAACTTTCGGTACAGGGAAGAAAGACCCTTTAATACTTATTGATGGAATAGAACTTACGGCAAATGATTTGGGGCGGCTCAACACAGATGATATTGAGACTTTCTCTATCATGAAAGATGCCAATGCTACTGCTTTGTATGGTGCTCGTGGTGCGAATGGTGTAATTTTGGTAACTACTAAGGAGGGAAAAGAAGGAGCTGCAAAGTTTTCTGTTCGTTTTGAAAACTCTTTTTCGGCAGCAACACGAAATGTTGAGTTAGCAGATCCTGTTACTTACATGAAGTTATATAATGAGGCAGTTAAAACTCGTAATCCGCTCGGAGTAGATTTTTATTCGGAAGATAAGATTAATAACACGGGTAAACCAGGTGCAAATCCTTATGTATATCCGGCTACTGACTGGCAAAAAGAACTGTTGAAGGATTTCACTTCCAATCAGCGTCTTAATGTGAATCTAAGTGGGGGCGGAAAGGTAGCTCGTTATTATATTGCTGCGCAATATAATCAGGACAACGGCTTGCTAAAAGTAGCTAAAGAGAATAATTTTAACAGCAATATTAATCTGAAAAAATTCTCTTTGCGTACTAATGTTAATATGAATATCACCCCTTCTACGGAGGTTATATTCAGAATGCATGGAACGTTTGATAGTTATAAAGGGCCTATGCAGGGAGGAACAGAGGTATATAGAAGTATTATGCGTACCAATCCTGTACTTTTCCCGGCTGTTTATCCAAAAGATGAAGCTAATAAATACACTCGCCATTTACTTTTTGGAAATTACGATGGGGCTAACTATGTGAATCCTTATGCTGACCTGGTGAAAGGATACAAAGATTATAGCGAAAGTCTCGCTTTGGCGCAGGTCGAACTGAAACAAAACTTTGATTTTCTCTTGAAGGGGTTATCAGCAAGAGTCATGTTTAATACTACCCGTTATTCTTATTTTGATGTTACACGCTCTTATAAGCCTTACTATTATAGAATCGGAAGTTATGATAAGAAGTCGGACGTGTATCAACTTTTAGCCCTGAATAATGAAGAAGGGACGGAATATTTGAGCTATGACGAGGGTGGAAAGAGGGTTACCAGTACTACTTATATTGAAGCGGCGGTACAGTACAATCAGACGTATGCGAAGAAGCATAGTGTGAGTGGATTGTTGGTGTATACTCTAAGGGAAGAATTGAACGGAAATGCCGGTAGCTTGCTTCTTTCTTTGCCGAAACGTAATGTTGGACTGGCAGGGCGTTTCACATATGCCTATGACAATCGTTACTTTGTTGAAGCAAATTTCGGTTACAACGGTTCAGAGCGTTTCGCTGAAAAGGAGCGGTTTGGATTCTTTCCATCTGCTGGTGTAGGTTATATTATTTCTAATGAAGCATTTTGGGGAATAGATAAGAATATTGTTAGTAAATTGAAATTCAAGGCTACCTATGGTTTAGTTGGTAATGATCAGATAGGATCATCTGATGATCGATTTTTTTATCTTTCCAATGTTAATTTGGAGGATGCTGACAAAGGTTACTCTTGGGGAACGAATTTCGACTATAATGTAACAGGAGTTTCTACATCTCGTTATGCTGATCCTTATATAACTTGGGAGACCTCTTATAAACAGAACTATGGTTTTGAACTAGGTCTCTTTAATAAAATCGAGTTGCAAGGTGATTTCTTTATAGAACGGCGTAAGAAGATTCTTCAGAATCGTGCCAGTATACCTACTACAATGGGGTTGCAATCATCGCCCCAGGCAAATATAGGGGAAACGAAAGGAAGTGGATTTGAACTCTCTCTAGATTATGATGAGGTAATAAATAAGGATTTATGGATTACGACCAGGGGAAACTTTACCTATGCAAAAGCAAAATACGTTGTATTTGAAGAACCGAGTTATTTTGACTCTCCATGGCGACGTGAAACCGGGGCACAACTCGGACAGGGTAGAGGTCTTATTGCCGAACGGCTATTTGTAGATGATGAAGATGTGCGCAATTCGCCTAGACAAGACTTCGGAGCATATAGTGCAGGAGATATCAAGTATAAAGATATTAATAACGATGGGATAATTAATGCCAAAGATGTAGTTCCGATTGGATATCCGACAAGTCCTGAAATCATTTATGGAGCAGGTTTCTCTATTGGATATAAAAACTTTGATTTTTCTTCTTTCTTTCAAGGATCGGCTCGTTCTTCTTTCTGGATTGAAACGGCCGGGGATGATCATGTTAGTCCATTTGGGGGAGATCGGGCTTTGCTGAAAGTAATTGCTGACGATCATTGGTCGGAAACGGATCGTAATATCCATGCTTTTTGGCCTAGATTATCTGTTGGTGGTATGAGTAATAATAACGAAAGAAGTACTTGGTTTATGCGGGATGGATCATTTGTTCGGTGGAAATCGGCTGAATTGGGTTACACACTTCCCAAGGATATCTCTCGAAAGGCTAGGGTTGAGGTGGCACGTCTTTATCTGAGTGCAACTAATTTGATGTCATTCAGTAAATTTAAGCTGTGGGATCCGGAGATGGCTGGTAATGGATTGGGATATCCATTGCAGAGAGTTATCAATATTGGTATAAACTTAACATTTTAATTTTCTGTAATTATGAAAATACGACATATATATAAAATGCTGGTGGCGCTTATGTTCACTACATCTTGTGGTGATTATTTAGATGTGATTCCAGATAATATTCCGACTATTGACCATGCTTTTATTGATCGGATATCTGCCCAGAAATTTTTGGCGACATGTTATTCATATCTTCCGAATGATGAAACTGCTCCGAATAATCCGGCGATGCTTGGTAACGAATGTTGGATAGCGAAGGAAGGGCGTGGCTATTTTAACTTTTTCGGGAGTGATGTGTGGGATATGTTCAGAGAACAGGGATTCCAGACAGTAGGAAATCCTATTAGTAATTATTGGGATGGTGGTGCTAATGCGAAAAACCTTTGGATTGCTATCAGAGATTGTAATATTTTTCTTGAAAACATTCACAAACCTCAGGATCTAACTGAAGGAGAGCGTAAACGTTGGATTGCTGAAGTTACATTCTTGAAGGCATATTACCATTATTATTTATGGATGCGTTACGGTCCTATACCCATTACAGATATAAATATTCCTGTTTCCGCTACCCCTGATGAGGTCCGGGTTTATCGGGATCCGTCAGATGATGTAGTCGAATATATTGTAAAAACGATTGATAAAGCAGTGCCCGATTTGTTTGAACAGGTTTCTTCTGAATCACAGGAACTGGGGAGAATCACTAAACCTATTGCATTGGCCATTAAGGCAAAATGTCTTACTTATGCTGCTAGTCCTTTATACAATGGTAACCCTTATTATGCCAACTATGTTGATAGCAGAGGCATTCATCTCTTTCCTGCCGAGTATAAGGCTGAAAAATGGCAACGTGCTGCCACAGCATTGAAAGAGGCTATTGATGCGTCTGAAAAGGCGGGACATAAGTTGTATTATTACGACAAGTATTTTGGAAGTATTAGTGATTTTACCAAGAAAACATTGAATATCAGATTGGCAGTGACTGATCGTTGGAATAAAGAAGTGATCTGGGGAAGAAGTGCAGGTGCTATTAATCAATTGCAGATGAACTGTGATGTCCGTATACAAGGAGACGGACTCAGTACAGCTATAACCGAAGCACTTTCTCCTACACTTGAAACCGTAGAGCGTTTCTATTCAGACAATGGAGTTCCTATTGATGAAGATAAGAGTTGGCAAGAACTTTATAAGAAGCGTTATGAGACACAGGCTATTACTGAGGATTATAAATATTATATGTGGTATAGCTCGACCAATCCTCAGGTTACAGCCAATCTTCATTTCAGACGGGAAACGCGTTTTTATGCCTCACTCAATTTTGACAGAGGAACAGTGTATGGAAAAGATAAGACATCTTATGATACGTATCCCGCTGCTGGTACTCCGGGAGGTGAAACTGCGATGGAAGTGGCGCAAATGCGTGGAGGAGAAACAGCTGGTCATACGGCCGATGAGAAGTTTTCAATTACTGGCTATACTCCTAAAAAGATGGTGGCTTTGACTTCCTACGTAAAGGATAATTCTTACGTGGGATATGCCTATCCTTTCCCTATTATTCGATTGGCAGATCTTTATCTTTTGTACGCTGAAGCGCTTAATGAAGTTAAATCGGCTCCCGATGATGAGGTTTATGAGTACATCGATTTGGTTAGAAAAAGAGCTTCATTGAAGGGAGTGGTCGAAAGTTGGAAAGAATATTCATTAGATCCTAATAAACCTCTTAGTAAGGAAGGTATGCGTGAGATCATTCATCGTGAGAGAGCAAATGAACTCGCTTTCGAAGGTCAGTATTATTGGGATATCAGGCGTTGGAAGACTATAGAACAAGAGTTTGCAAAACCTATACGTGGATGGAGTGTACTCGAAGGTAATCCAAATGATTATTATAAAGTGAAAATACTACAGCCTAGTATTGCGTTTTCCGTGAAAGATTACTTTTGGCCTATAAGCCAGCGCGCTTTGGATGTAAACCGGAATCTTGTACAGAATCCGGGATGGAAATAATTATATAATATAATTGAATATTTAAAAAGTAAACAGTAATGAAAACAAAATATTTCATACCTATCTTCTTCCTCTTATTTTCCATTTTATTGGTATGTTGTACGGAAGAATATGTTGGGCAACCAGCCACAGATAGTACTCCTCCGGGTATAATCAGTGTTGTTAAGGTAGAGAGTACTCCCGGTGGAGCTAATATTATTTATAAGGCCCCCTCTGATCCTGATCTCCTTTATGTAAAAGCTTATTATAATCTTAACGGAGAAATGAAAAATGTAAGTGCTTCACTTTATGCTGATACGTTAAAAATAGTTGGATTCGGTAGCACAGAACCACAAACTATTCAAGTGCGCTGTGTCGACCGAAGTGGAAATGAAGGGGAAGCGGTCCCTGTGGATATCAAACCTCTGACTCCAGTTATTGAACAAGTATTTGAGACTATTAAAATGGTGACAGCATCAGGCGGAGTACAACTTACATGGGAAAACAAAGCTCGTGGGCCAGTTGCTATTATGATCTATGCAGATGACGACAATGGATATCTTACGGAAGCAGATATTGTATATACTTCTACTCCGAAAGGTAAATATACGTTGAGAGGCTTTGATGATAAGGAACGGAAATTTGCTGTGAAGGTGCGAGACCGTTGGGGAAACAATACGCAGATGAAGGAAGAGATCTTTACTCCGTATTTTGAAGAGGAGATTCCTAAAGAAAAGGGTAAGGGGGCTATGAAACGTTATTGGTTGCCTTTTGACAATCCTACAGATATTAGCTGGACGAATTATGAATTTTGGAATATGTTTGATGGTATTACAGTAGGCGAAAACATGTTTCATACAAATTATGGTCCTCCACAAAGCCCAGTTTACTTTACTATTGATTTAGGCCGTCTGGTTAAATTAGGACGTTACAAACTTTGGTATCGTGAGGGCACTGCGTACAGTCACCACAATCCTCGGAAATGGCGTCTTTATGCCACTGCCGACCCGCGCCCTTCTCAAGATGCTCATAGTTCGGATGATGCAGAGTATTGGAATAAAGATGCGAATGGCATTCCTCCCGGTAAATTTGCCACTGATACGGAACTTGGTTGGTATAAGGTAGGAGATTTTGAAGTCGAAAAGCCTTCTCTTAATGGTGGTTCCGCACAGGATGATAGTGATGCAATGTTGGCAGGATTCGAATTTGAAGTGTCTCCAGATCTACCCCCGATACGGTATATTCGTTTTGAATTAGTAATTACATGGGGTGGATCAACAGATAATGTGCATATATCAGAATTGGGATTCTGGGGTAAGATTATAAAATAACAAATAAAAAAACTATGATGAAAAATAAGTATTTACCAATTATCTTCACGTTCTTCCTACTTGCTTCGTGCTCTGGGATGAATGACATCATACAAGATTATCTGGACCGAGGTGAAATTAATTATATAGGACGTCCCGATTCACTGTTGTCGACAGGGGGAAATGGACGGATGCAACTTAGCTGGCTAGCTGGGAAGGATCCTCGTGTAGAAGGATATATCATTTATTGGAATAATCGAGCGGACTCGGTTGTAGGAAAAATAGATCCTGATAATCTTCTGAAAGATCGCTATAACTTTTGCATTTTTGATGTACAGGAGTCGTCATATGAGTTTGAGTTAGTTCAGACCGGTTCGAAAGGGGCTAATTCTATTCCCTCTACTGTGACAGGGAGTGTGTATGGAGAGAACTATGTTGCGACACTGAAAGCAAGAGATCTTCAACAAATAACTGCTGACGGAGATGGAGTTAAGTTGACGTGGGGAATCAGTAATAGTAGTAAGTATGTGGAATTTACTTATGAAAAGGCAGATGGAACTCAAGAAACCTGTCGAATACCTTCACAAGAGAATGAAATAATTCTGTCGAATCCGAAGCCACTAGGTGAGTACAGCTACAGTACGTATTATGTGCCAGGCAAAGATTCGTTAGATGTATTTAAAGCACCACAAGTAGTTGACGGCAATTTTCCATTCTGATTAATAGATGGTAGCAGCCGGCAAACATATAGGGGGCCCCCACCCCCTATATGCATTTTTATGATATAATCCACTACTAAAAAATATTGCTTATGAAACATTGCATTGCTTTTATACTGTTTCTTTTAGTTTCCTGTCACAGTTTTGGCAATGGATTTATAATTTCGAAGAATCAGAAATATTCCATTTATATTAAGCAAGATTCTCCAAAACTCATACATTATGCTGCTAATGAGATGGCAGATTATCTGGCTCAGACTACCGGTGCACAATGCAAAGTAAAAGGTGTGGGACGGTGTGCTAATAATCAGTTGGTTGTGAAGGTAGAGGGAGCAGATACATTAGCTTTTCTTTCAAACACATTGAAAGCATCTGCTTATGATGAATACATGATTCAGGTAGATGACAATGGCTTGACGATAGAAGGTGGAAATACACGAGGTGTATTGTATGGCGTCTATGCTTTTCTCGAAGATTTCCTACAATGTAGATGGTATTCCTCGGAAGTTCGAAATATTCCATATTCGGGAACTACTCGTATAAAGTCTTGCAGTATTAAATATAAATCGCCAGTGAAATGGCGTGAAGTGTTTTATTATGAGTTGTGTGACTCCTATATTGCCGGTATTCTAAAACTGAATGGGAATGCTCAACGGCAAAATGAAATTGCGCCAAATCGTTTCACTATTTCTGGAGGAAATCATGCAGGATGGGGATATTGGTGCCATTCCTTATACTCAATGGTTTCGCCTTCTCTTTATAATTCTCATCCCGATTATTTTCCTGAAATAAAGGGTAAAAGAATAGCTCCTGCCGGTGAAGAAGGGGGGACACAGCTATGTTTGACCAATCCTGATGTATTGAAGCTATCGATAGAAAAACTTCGGCAAGTAATGAACAGACCGGTAGCCTATATGCCTATATGGGCAGATTCTACTGCTACTTATTGGAGTGTAAGCCAGATGGATGGAAATGGAAACTGTACGTGCGACGAATGTAAAAATCTGGATGAGTATGATGGAAGTCCCAGTGGCTCAATTCTTAATTATGTTAATAAAATTGCAAATAAATTCCCCGATAAAAAAATAGCTACATTGGCATATATCTATTCTCGCAAAGCTCCCCGTTACACCAAACCAGCTTCTAATGTGGCTATTCAACTATGTGCCATAGAAACGGCACGTGATGGCATAAATCTACCTATTGCTTCTTCTCCTATTCATGCTACATTTCGGAAAGATATGCAAGAATGGAAGAAAATATGCAATGACATTATTATTTGGGATTATGTCATACAATTCCAGAACTTGATTTCTCCTTTTCCTAACTTCTCTGTAATGCAGGATAATATCCGATTTTATGTAGAGAACAATGCTACAGGAATCTTTTGTCAAGGTAATCGTGAGAAAGGAGGAGAGTTTGCAGAATTGAGAGGTTATCTACTAAGCAAGCTTTTATGGAATCCAGATTGCGATTTTCAGGCTCATATGAAGGATTTTTTAAATGGATATTATGGAGCAGCAGGTCCTTATTTGTATGAATATATAGAAATGATGGAGGCGGAACTGAAAAAATCCGGACGTAGGCTGTCAATGGATGGTGAACCGGAATCTCATAAAATGGGATATCTGTCCGAAGAATGTGTGAAAAAGTACAATGAGTTGTTTGATAAAGCAGAGAAGAGTGTTTGGAACAAACAGGAAGTATTGGCGAGAGTACAGAAAGAAAGAATGGGGCTTATGTATGTTCAGTTACGTTTGGAATATGGTAGCTTAGTTGAACGAAAAAAAGTTTTACGACGACTGATGAAGCTGGCAGAGGCTAATGATGTATGGATGTTTAGCGAGGTTGATTGGCGAAAGGATCAAAGCGGCAACAGAGAGATGTTCTATCAAAAGTATATAAACAGACTAAATAATGAGTCCGCTAAGTGATGTAATGTCTATTTCTATCTTAATTGCTTGTATTGGAATACAAATATTATTATCTTGATAATTTGAAAATAATGAAGAAATTTCTATTTACCTTATGTTGCATATTGATAACGTGTTTATGTACTTCAGCACAAGAAGCCTGTCCTGATGTTATTCCTGCTTTGCAGCAGTGGAAGGGTGGGAACGGTAAACTTTCTCTGCCTGTTGAAGGAAATATTGTAGTGAATCCTGCTGATGAAGCGGAACTGTTATCCACTGCTCGGATATTGGTTGATGATTTGCGGGATTTAATGAACTGGAATTATGTCATAAAAACAGGAAAACCACAAAGGAATGATATTTATTTGTCGTTAATAAAACCTGATAAACAGTTAGGTGATGAGGGGTATGTATTAGCTACAAAATACTATGCTAGTATTGAGTCTCCTACTGTGAAAGGCGTTTTTTGGGGAACACGCAGTCTTTTGCAAATCTTGTATAATCAACAAGGTAAATTACCCAAAGGAACAGCACGTGATTTTCCAGAGTTTTCGAGTCGAGGGTTTATGTTGGATGTAGGGCGTAAATTTTTTACGTTGGATTATTTGAAACAATATGTCAAGATACTTTCATTTTATAAAATGAATGAGTTCCAGATTCATTTAAATGACAATGGTTTTCCACAATTCTTTAACAATGACTGGAATATGACTTATGCAGCTTTCCGTTTGGAGAGTGAACGTTTTCCCGGATTGACGGCTAAGGATGGTTCGTATACAAAACAGGAATTTTCTAATTTGCAACGTATGGGAATGAATTATGGAATAAACGTTATTCCGGAAATAGACATTCCTGCACATTCTCTTGCCTTTACGCATTATAAACCGGAGATTGGCAGCGAGGAATATGGAATGGATCACTTGGACCTTTATAAGGATGAAACCTATCATTTTCTCGATACACTGTTTGATGAGTACCTTTCTGGAGAGGACCCTATATTTATTGGTCCTGATGTACATATCGGTACGGATGAATATAACAAGAAGGAAGCGGAGCAATATCGTTATTTCACAGATCGTTATCTGAAATATATCGGAAGATATGGCAAAAATCCTCGTATGTGGGGAGGTTTGAAATGGCTACCAGGAAAGACTCCCGTTAAGGCAACAGGAGTGACTGTTAATGCATGGTCGTATGACTGGATAGATCCCGAAGTTTCTTTAAAAGATGGATTCCAATTGATAAATACATGCGATACTTATCTATATATTGTGCCTGGTGCCGGTTACTACCGTGATTTTTTGGATTATAAATGGATGTATGAATCGTGGAGTCCGTGGCTGATGAATAGCAAACAGACCCTTCCTAAAGGAACTCCCGGAGTGTTAGGCGGAATGTTTGCAGTGTGGAATGATATGTGTGGAAATGGCATTTCCGAGCAGGATGTACATTTTCGTTCTTTCCCTGCTGTTCAGGTGTTGGCAGAAAAACTCTGGAAAGGAGATAACAAGGTTGTTTCTTACGAAACCTTTGAAGCTTTGTGTCGTACCATGCCTGAAGCTCCAGGAGTGAACTTGCTGGCACGGATTCCTGAAAAAATGTGTCTGACACCTTCGGGAAAGGTGTGTGTATTCAGTGGTACAGACACTATTCATACCGTTCTGCAGGAAGTGGGTTATCCCTATGAAGTATCATTCAAAATTTGTCCGGACAAAAATACCAATATCAGTGGCGTTTTATTTGAAGGGCCCCATTCCAAGGTGTATACCAATTGGGAAAATACCGGACGGATTGCATTCAGCCGTGATGGCTATACTTTTGTTTTCAATTCATATTGTCTCCCAAAAGAAGAATGGACAAACATTTGCATTGCAGGGGACTATAAAGGAACTTCGCTATATGTTAATGGTAAACTGCAAGAACGTTTAGAGGGACGTAAAATGAAAGTTTACTCCAAGAAATACAAACGCATTGATTATATGCCCTATCAAGAAACGTTAATCTTCCCTTTACGCCGGATTGGTGATCTGTTGAATGGATTTAAAGGAAAGATACAAGATGTAACTTGTGTACAGAAGTAAAAAGAATCAATTACTATTAAAGAAAAAGTGTAAAATGAAAAATATTGTTTCTGCTTTTATTATTTTGTTTTGTAATATAAGTATTATACAGGCAGCTTCCCTTTTTAAAGTCGCTAATAACTATATGACCCAGCATGATATAGTCTATTTGGAACCGGAATTTGACAGCTTCAATGGCTTTCCTTTAGGTAATGGTGACCTCGGAGGTATGCTGTGGTTTACTGACGAAGGTATCATCTTGCAACTTAATAAAATTGATTTATATGATAAACCTGTTGATGGGAGAATGACCTTGCGTTCGGCAGGGCGGTTGAAAGTTAATTTGGGTGTGCCGTGTTATAGTTATATGCACCTTGCCGATTTTGAAGCTCGTTTGTCTCTTCAAAATGCTGATTTAAAGATTAAAAGTTTGACTGCATTTGCGGATACGGAGATAACATCTTGGATAGATGCAAACTCGAATGTTTGGGTGATAGATTGTCAGACCGATTATAAAAACTCATTGCCTTCTGGAGCTATAAACAGAATTTCTTTGGAACGTTGGGGTAGTCGTGACTTTGGGGGGTGGTATGGGGCATGCGATCAAGATGTGACCAATGGATTAGGTACTGCAAAGGTGAATAAACGAGAGAATGATATCATTTTGGAAGAAACGTTTGAAGGTGGTTTGCGTTTTACTGTAGCGTGTCGAGTTCTTGGGACTCCAACAGAGATTCAACGTGTCAGTGACCGGGAAAGTTCAATGATTGTGCCATTGTCTTCTAAACAGAAATATAAAATTTTAATATCAGTTGTCAGTTCTAACGATTCGGACGATCCGGCTTTAGAAGCAATTTCATTGTTGGATAAAGCAGAATCAAAAACATTGGAGGTACTTCGAAGAGAACATCTGGACTGGTGGAATCAGTTTTGGACAAAATCGTTTGTTCATCTGTCAGATAATTATCTGGAGAATATTTATTATATTCGTCGTTATCTCATGGGAAGTTCGTCACGGGGAAAGTATCCGGTACCATTCAATGGAGGACTTTGGACTACTAATTATGATCATCGTCAGTGGGTCACGCCTCATCATTGGAATACGCAGGAGTCTTATTGGGGACTAGCTGTGCAAAATGACTGTGAATTGTTACGGCCTTATATTGAAACTTATGCGAATATGATTCCTCAAGGTAAATCATTGGCTAAGAGAAAAGGGACAAAAGGTGGATTGTTGATAACTGAAGCGCATGATTTTTCTGGTAATATGGTTAGTGCAAATTGGGGTAATATGACAACGAATTATACTCCGGCCAGCCAAATAAGTAAAATAATGTGGGAATATTATGCTTATACTCAAGACTATGAATACCTTAAGAGTACAATTTATCCATTTATGAAAGAGGCGGCAGAATTTTATTTGAACTTTTTAAAATGGGATGATGTCAAAAAAGAATTTTATATTTATCCTGCGCAACCTTACGAACATGAGTGGAGTAGTAAACTAAAGAATACAATTACGGACAGATACATGATCGAGTCATTATTTAAGAATTGTATTAAAGCCGCTCAAGATTTGAGTGTGGATGGGGCAAAGATAAAACAATGGAAGTACGTCTTGGCACATTTATGGGCTCCTCCGATTTTGGATGTACCTGAAAAAGGAAAAGTGTTTGGTTTGGCTTTTACAGAAAATAATGAAGTGTATCCGGATGCAAAATCAAATATACAAGGCTATCATTTTGATGCCCATACAACAGCAGTGTTCCCGGCAGGCGTACTTGGGCTGGATCATATAGGAACTGATTATTTTGAGATAGCTCGAAACATAGCTTTACATCATCCTCAAAATCGAAATGCCATTACTCCTGGAGCAATAGTTTCAGCTCGTCTGGGACTGGGAGATAAGGTGCTGGAACGTTTACAATGTAGCGTTAATTATCTGCAACATTTTAATCAAGGGCTATTTTACAACTTGGATCATTGGCATTATTTTTCTCGTTATGTCGATCAGGTTCCTAATGCTGAATTATATGCCCAGCGTGACTATATATATGATTCAAGATTGACATACAATCGTTCTGAAGCGGGAAAATCGGGATTCCGAACGAAACCTTTCGTGCAATGCGGTATGGAAACAATGGGCATTTTGGGGACTGCTATCAATGAAATGCTACTTCAGAGTCATGAGGGGAAAATAAGGGTATTTCCGGCTATTCCATCTAAATTTGGAGCAGCTTTTACCTTGCGTGCTGAAGGGGCTTTTATTGTTTCTTCAACTATAGATAGTTTGGAGACTATCCCGTTTGTTGAAATAAGAAGTTTAGCAGGAAAAGAATGTCGTATACAGAACCCTTGGGAAGACGAGCCTGTTCAGGTTATGGTGCAGGGAAATCGGGATGTGAATTTTGTAGTAAGCAAGGACAATGTGATTTCTTTTAAAACCATAGTGGGAAAGTCTTATCTAATAAGGAAGAAAGGCGCTAGCGAACATTGTAGTCCTGAAGTGTTTGAGGCGGAGCGTAATAGATTGCCAAAGAAATATGGCGAGGCTATGCTAGGCAAAGTATGTACTTTCAAAGATCGTTGAATGGAAGATCATAGTAGATTTGTAGACAGGGGGTAGACAGGCTTTAGTATCACTTAGCCTATAAGTTTTTTTTAAGGATAGAATGAAGGATTGTAGCATTTTAATATGCCAATGGATGATTCTATCCCTGTAACCAAAGTCGTTTTATTGCACTTTCATGAGATGACAGCAAAATGTACAACAGTAAAAAACAAATAGAATAGATTATGATAAAAAAAAATGTTTGTATTCTTTTTCTTATATGCTTTATTTATAGTTGTCAAATGGGACAGTTGCCTATAAATTCATTGGCAGATCGTGTAACGGAAGGTACTTCGAAAGGGCGAATTCTTTTTCGGATAATTGCTGACGAAAAAGATTCATCAAAGGATTATTTTGAAATTTTTTCCGAAAACGGTAAAGTTTTGATAACAGGAAACTCTGATTTATCATTATCTACCGGACTGAATTGGTATTTGAAGTATGTAGCCGATATTCATCTTTCTTGGAATAATCCTTCACAGAAGTTACCAGAGGTGTTGCCGCTTCCACGAAAGAAGATCCGCAAGGAGACATCCATGCGAAACAGATATTACTTGAACTATTGTGCTTATTCTTACTCAATGGCCTTTTGGAATTGGGAGCGTTGGGAAAAAGAAATAGATTGGATGGCATTACATGGTATTAACATGCCATTAAGTATAACTGGAATGGAAGTTGTGTGGTATAATCTGTTGAAACGTCTCGGGTATACAACGAAAGAAATCAATGAATTTATTTCTGGTCCTGCATTTATGGCTTGGTGGCAGATGAATAATCTGGAAGGTTGGGGTGGCCCCAATCCTGATAGTTGGTACCGACAACAAGAAGCTCTTCAAAAGAAAATTGTAGCCCGTATGCGTGAACTGGGTATTGAACCTGTATTTCCCGGATATGCAGGAATGGTTCCTCGTAGCATAGGTGAGAAGTTGGGATACCAGATTGCTGACCCTGGTAAATGGTGTGGTTTTTCTCGCCCGGCTTTCCTTTCTACGGAAAATGAATGCTTTGACTCTTTTGCAGCCATGTATTATGAAGAATTAGAAAGGTTATATGGAAAAGCTAAATATTATAGTATGGATCCTTTTCATGAAGGCGGTAATACAGAAGGAATAGATTTGGTGAAAACTGGAACTTCTATCATGGCAGCTATGAAGAAAGCGAATCCTGAGGCGGTTTGGGTTATTCAGGCTTGGCAAGTTAATCCTCGTGAAGAAATGATTTCTACTCTCAATCAAGGGGACTTGATGGTTTTAGATTTATACAGTGAGAAACGTCCTCAATGGGGAGATCCTGATTCTGAGTGGTATCGTGAGAAAGGATTTGGCAAACATAACTGGCTATATTGTATGCTACTAAATTTTGGCGGGAATGTGGGGCTGCATGGTCGTATGGAGCAATTAATCAATGGATATTATGACGCACGTGCACACGCTAATGGAAAAACATTATGTGGGGTTGGAGCAGCTCCTGAGGGAATTGAAAATAACCCTGTAATGTTTGAACTGCTTTATGAACTTCCTTGGCGTGAAGAGCGCTTTTCTTCTAATGAATGGTTACAAGGTTATTTAAAGGCTCGTTATGGTGATAATGTGCCACCAGAAGTAACGGAAGCTTGGCAGGTGTTGAAGCATACTGTTTATAATGCTCCTAAAAATCACCAAGGAGAAGGTACTATTGAGTCTTTGTTATGCGCACGCCCAGGTTTTCATCTGGACAGAACTTCTACATGGGGATATGCTAAATTATTCTATTCTTCTGATTCAACAGCTAAAGCAGCTCGACTATTAACTTCGGTCTCCGATCGGTATAAAGGAAACAATAATTTTGAGTATGACTTGATAGATGTTATACGTCAAAGTAATGCTGATAAGGGAAATGTACTACTTGAAAAAATATCCCAAAGTTATGATCGAAAAGATAAAGAGGATTTCCGTAAACAAACTCAACAATTCCTTGATTTGATATTAATACAAGACAGTTTGTTATCTACTCGAAAGGAATTTTCTGTATATACTTGGTTGTCCGCTGCGAGTTCATTAGGTACTACTTATGAGGAGAAAAGGCTATATGAATGGAATGCTTCTGCATTAATTACCATTTGGGGAGATAGCATAGCTTCTAATTTGGAAGGATTACATGATTATTCGCATCGGGAATGGAGTGGACTTTTGAAGGATCTGTATTATGAACGTTGGAAAGCTTTCTTTGAGCAGAAGCAGGGAGAACTGGACGGAGAGTTTGTAAAACAGCCTGATTTCTACGGAATGGAGAAAGCTTGGGCGGAAAAAATAAAATTTAAATAAAGTTACTGTATAAATATATTTATATAGATGGAATAAAAGTTTTTGTTTGTATATTGATAATAGTTTCTTTATGAGATAATGTAAAATGTCTCTGTTTAGTTTAAACACACTTTTGTGATAAAATGCAATACCTATTCAAGTGAACTTAATAAAAAGAAGATATCGTTTATTTAGTTTAAAAGAAGGGATGTTATAAGTAAGCTCTACGAGAGTAAGATTATGTGTATGTGTCGGGGACTGAAATAATAATCGGGGAGGATTGGCTTTGAATTAGTTATTCTAACTTATTTTATCATATAATTTCGCCTTTTTAAGGTGCTTAAAAAATAGTGAAACGTGAAAAGTACATTTAGATTTTTAACAGTCACCGCTGCATTGTGTACAGCAGTGACTACTATCGGTTTTGCACAGAGTTTTGTGCATGAAACGTCCGATGGCTATGTATGGCCTACAGAACCTGCTGTCTTGCAGAATCTTGATAAATGGCAGGATCAGAAATTCGGCGTTATTTTCCATTGGGGAATATATTCGGAGCCTGGCATCATGGAATCCTGGACTCTTAGTTCGGAAGATTATGAATGGATTTCTCGCCCTGATAATATGGCATATGATGATTACAAAAAATGGTATTGGGGATTGAAAGATTCGTTCAATCCTACTCAGTTTGATCCGGAGCGTTGGGCGGAGATTATGGAAAATGCAGGAATGAAGTATGTTGTGTTTACAACTAAGCATCATGACGGTTTTTGTATGTATGACAGTAAAGAAACTGATTTTACTATTGCTAAGGGAGCTTTTAAGAATAACCCTCTGAAAGACGTAACCCGTCATGTCTGGGATGCTTTTCGTAAGAAAGAGTTTATGATTGGAGCCTATTTCTCCAAGCCTGACTGGCATTGTGAGGATTACTGGTGCCCATATTGGGCAACTCCGGACAGAAATGTGAATTATGATATTAAGAAATATCCGGAGCGCTGGAAGAGATTTTGTGATTACACTGCGCGTCAGATAAATGAGTTAATGACAAACTATGGGCATGTTGATATTTTATGGTTGGACGGTGGTTGGGTATGTGCTCCAGATCAAGACATTCATATGGACGAAATAGCAGACAATGCGCGTCGTGCACAACCTCATTTGTTGGTTGTGGATAGGACTATACAAGGGCGGAATGAAAATTATCGTACTCCTGAACAATCCCTTCTGGAAAAGCAAAGTTTGTCTCCATGGGAAACTTGTATGACTTTGACAAACCACTGGAGCCATGTCGAAGGCTCTCCATGTAAATCCGCCAACACCATTATTGCTACATTAGTGGAAACGGTGGCAAAGGGTGGCAATCTTCTTTTGGGAGTCGGCCCTACCGGGAAAGGGACAATTGATGATGAGGTTGTTGCCCGTCTTCACCAGATAGGAGCGTGGCTGCGTGTGAATGGTGAGGCTATTTATGGTACACGCCCGACACCTGTTTTTCATGATGGAAATACTTGGTTTACTGCCGCTAAAAATAGAAAGACCTGTTATGCCGTTTATTTGCTACCGGAAAATGGGCAGTTGCCTGAAACCATTGAATGGACAGGCAATTTGCCAAAAGGCAAAATGACTCTTCTACAGAATAGACAAAAAGTGAAATACAGTGTCGAGGGTGAGAAAGTAAAAGTGATTTTACCAAAAGGAATCAAGCAAGAGTCGCTGGCTATTGCTTTTACTCCTGCAAAATAATGTGACAGAGATACAAATAAGTAGAATTATAAATAAATCCAGCGGAGAAAGTTATTTTTCTCCGTTGTTTTTATAGTTATCAGAAGATAAATGTGTATTGTTTTAATTTTGAATAAATCTATTTAAAGAATTTTTGGAGACTTTCTGTCAATCTGCAAATAGCTGTTGTCATGTGTGTATTGACAGTCCTTTCGGATATATTCAGTGCTTCACTGATTTGTTTATTGTTCATGTGTTCTTCCTTTTTTGAGCAGCTTTTCTTTCGGGGGTAGGTCATTTTCAGGTATCTCTATGATGATTTGGTCAATAGAACTTAAGTTATCCTGACGGCCCCTTCTCTGGAAATGTGATAGTATGATTCTTGATTGTTATAAATAAGTAAGAATCCCAATCTTTCACATCTTTCAAGTTTTCACTTTTATGCTGTTATTATTTAATTCTATTTCTGTTATTGTGTTCCACTAAAAAAAACAGCCACTTACTTAGTTGTAAATGGCTGATCTCCAGTAGTCGGGATGACAAGATTCGAACTTGCGACCACACGCCCCCCAGACGCGTACTCTACCGGGCTGAGCTACATCCCGAATTGCGGTGAATAGATAGTGCGTAACTTCTTTAAAATGAAACCATATCGGCATACGAGACATGAGAGTAGTTTTGGATAGTATATTTTTGTATTTAGTTTTATTTAATGAGGGGGTAAATGTGTATAATAAAAATAGAGAAACGTTAGAGGCTTATGTCTTAGGTGATGATTTTAAGTATTTTCAGAATTTGAAGTATCTTCCCCTAAGCGTTTATCCTTCTAACATTCAGTCTGCTTTGGTCGTGTATTGCTTCAGCGGAAAGGCCAAGCTTAATGTATATGATGATTCGCATTGGATACAGCCGCAGGAATTAATAATTCTGTTGCCGGGACAATTCGTTTCGTTCACCGAGGCTAGTGATGATTTTCTGACTACTACACTGGTAGTATCGCCTACCATGTTCAGCGATGCGCTGAGTGGTGTGCCTCGCTTTTCACCGCATTTCTTTTTCTATATGAGGACGCACTACTGGTATCCTCAGACAGAAAATGATACCCGGCGACTGATGAATTACTTTGGAATGGTGAAGGATAAAGTGACGTCTGACGATATATACAGGCGTGAACTGATTATCCATTTATTAAGATACCTGTATCTGGAATTATTTAACGCTTATGAAAAGGAGGCATCTCTGATGAACACTCGGAAAGATACTCGTAAAGAGGAACTGGCCAACAAATTCTTTGGGTTGATAATGAAGCACTTCAAGGAGAATAAGGATGTTGCTTTCTATGCCGATAAGTTGTGTATCACTTCCAAATATCTGACGATGGTGATCAAGGAAGTGAGCGGCAAATCTGCCAAAGACTGGATTGTAGAATACATCGTACTCGAAATAAAGGCTTTGCTGAAGAATACAAATATGAATATTCAGGAAATTGCCGTGAAAACAAATTTTGCCAATCAGTCGTCTTTGGGACGTTTCTTCAGGAAACATACCGGAATGTCATTGTCCCAATACCGGATGAGTAACTTAGGATAATATTGAAGATGCCTGTGGGGAATAAAGGCATATGTGGGGAGAGGAGAATGGGAAAGGGAAAGAAGAAATGGGAAACCTTTTATGGAATCCCATTCTCCTTCATTATTATAATAAGTTTCAAGATCAGACTCCCATACATTCGCGATAGAAGTCAAGCATCTCAAAAATGGTGTCTTTATCAGCCGTCTGGTTGATGCAAATATCTCCGATCTCTTTCAGTAAAGTGAAATTGACCGTTCCCGAGGTATTCTTCTTATCATGTTGCATAAATGCGTAGAGTTGTTCGTACTGTTTGCAGTCGAATGCGAATGAACCATAATTCTCTTTGATGAATTGGATGGTCTGCCGCATCTTGTCTTTCGGAAAGCCGACTTTGAGGTGTGACAGGTAAAGCTCGCATACGATTCCCCATGCTACGGCATAGCCATGCAGCACGGGGCGATTCTCAGCCAATGCCAGACTTTCGAAGGCATGTCCTGCCGTATGTCCCAGATTCAGTGCTTTACGGATGCTACGCTCAAAGGGGTCTTGCTCCACAATGTCTTCCTTCACCTGTACCGATCGTCCTACCATATCTTTGAGATATGCATAATCAATGTTATTGGTATCGAAATCCAGCAACTCGACCCAGTGTGCGGTATTGCTGATTAATCCGTGCTTTAACATTTCAGCGTAACCGGAGAAGAAATTCTGTGCATCGAGGCTGCGCAGGAATTCAGTTTCAATCAGCACACTGTCTGCCGGAGCAAACGAGCCGATCTCGTTTTTCAGTCCGTTGAAGTTGATGCCTGTCTTACCGCCGACGGATGCGTCGACCATAGCCAACAGTGTAGTGGGTATATTGATATAAGAAATCCCCCGTTTGAAGGTAGCGGCGGCAAAGCCTCCCAAATCTGTTACCATGCCCCCACCAAGGTTGATGAGTAATGAGTGGCGTGTAGCCCCTTGCTGGCTCAGTGCCATCCATACGGAGGCCAGAGTCTCCAGTGTCTTATGCACATCTTCGGCTCCGATACAGATTTCGACTGCGTCTTTCAGAAACGATACCTCTTTCAATGAAGGCAGACAAAGGCGCTGGGTATGTTCGTCTGTGAGGATGAATAACTTGTCATGCGGACACCTTTCAATGGCACGACCGAGGCTTGTTTCCAAGCTTTCGCAGAGAATGACTTCTTGTTTACTCATGATTCTTTTGCTTTTTCTTGATGCAAATGTATATAAAATATTTTTTTTACTTACTTTTGTCTCGTTAAAACGTTCAATTATGAAAGCATTGTTTCCTGTATTTTGCCGTCCTTTGGGATATGTGGTGTTGTTAGTAGCTTTGTTTCTTCTTCCGATTTTGCTAATGCAAGGGTTGATAACCGACCATAACCTGCTGTTTTACAAGGAATGTACGAAGCTGTTGATGATGGCAGGATGCTTGCTGATCATCTTTGCCTTAAGCAAGAATGAAAGCCGCGAGACGGAACAGATTCGTAATGCGGCAGTCCGGAATGCAGTCTTTCTGACTTTTCTGTTTGTTTTCGGTGGTATGTTGTGGCGTGTTCTGCAAGGAGATGTGATCAATGTAGACACTTCTTCTTTTCTCACCTTTTTAATTTTTAATGTGCTTTGTTTGGAGTTTGGTCTTAAAAAAGCGCTTGTTGATCGATTCTTCAAAAGATAATTTTCTATTAAATTAAACCTTTTACGATTCTATTTGTCAAAAAGACATTGTTATTACTCTACTAATCGTAATTAAGGTAAATGAAAAGATTATCAGTTTGGTGGGTGCTTACATTGTTATGCACCTTCTCTATTTTTGCACAGAATAAGGTGATTACCGTTTCGGGGCGTGTTGTCGAATCTGACTCTAAAGAGCCAGCTGCACAGGCAACTATTCAATTGTTATCGTTGCCGGATAGCGCTTATGCAGCCGGTATAGCAAGTAGTAATAAGGGGTGGTTTACGCTCCCTAAAGTGAAGGCGGGGAAATATTTATTGAAGGTTTCTTACATCGGTTTCCGCACGAAATTCGTTCCTGTACAATTATCCAATAATGTGACTGAAAAGAATATGGGGACGATCTCTCTGGACCCTGATGCAGTGATGCTGAGCGAGGCTGTGATTACGGCGGAAGCTCCGCAGGTAACGGTGAGGGAAGACACACTGGAATATAACTCTACCGCCTATCGTACTCCCGAAGGCTCCATGCTCGAAGAACTTGTGAAAAAACTTCCGGGTGCTGAAATTGATGACGACGGAAACGTGAAGATCAACGGAAAAGAAGTCAAGAAAATCATGGTGGATGGCAAAGAGTTTTTTGGTGGTGATGTGAAAACCGGATTGAAGAATCTGCCTGTCAATATGATCGATAAGCTCAAAACGTATGATAAGAAATCTGACTTGGCACGTATCACCGGAATAGATGACGGAGAAGAAGAAACCGTACTCGATCTGAAGGTGAAAAAAGGTATGAATCAAGGATGGTTTGGTAATGCAAGTGCTGCTGCCGGTACTGAAGACCGTTATGCTAGCAATCTGATGCTGAATCGGTTTGTCGAAAATAGCCAGTTCTCATTGATTGGTTCTGCCAATAATGTAAATGACCAGGGATTCTCCGGTGGAGGTGGCGGCGGTCGTTTCCGGACTAATAATGGTCTGACCGCTACTAAAATGCTGGGTGCGAATTTTGCTACTCAGACGGATAAACTGGAATTGGGAGGTAGCGCACGCTATAATTATAGCGACAGAGATGCTACTTCGATGAACTATTCAGAACGTTTTCTGAAAGGTGGAGGAGGAAGTTCATTCTCTAATTCGAACAGCAAAAACCGTAATAAGAATACGAACTTTAATGCTGATTTCCGATTGGAATGGAAACCGGATACATTAACGAATATCATTTTTCGTCCGAATGTCTCTTATGGTAAATCAAATGGGGCTTCTGTTTCCGAATCCGGAACTTTTAATCAGGATCCATTTAATTTTGCAATAAATCCTAATGATTACTTGAATCTGAAATGGCTGGAAGAACATCCGGATGAAGATCCTCTGCAAGGTCGCATAAATACCAGTAATAATCAGTCTTTGTCTGAAAGTAATAGTTTGTCAGCAAATGCTTCTTTACAAGTAAACAGGAAGTTAAATAACCAAGGACGTAATATTACTTTTCGTGGAACATTTGGCTATGGTGATAATGATAGTGAACAATTTACTGATTATCAGACATATTATTATGATAAAGATAAGAATGATATCCGTAAACAGTATATAACCAGTCCGACGAAGAATTATGATTATACAGCTCAATTGACATATAGTGAACCGATTGCTCGTGCAACTTTTTTGCAGTTAAGTTATAGGTTTCAATATAAACACAGTGAGAGTGATAAGAGTACATATAGTTTGATTCCTGAAGATGAAAAGGAACAAGATTGGCTTTGGGAGTTGGGAGATAATTTGCCTGAGAGATATAAAGAGAATTTTGTTGATAGTTTGAGTAAAAATGCCAAATATGATTATTACAACCATGAGATAAATGCTGGTTTGCGTTTTATTCGTGAAAAATACCAGTTGAATATTGGTGCATCTTTGCAACCGCAGAATACAAGATTGGCATATCGCAAAGAAGAAATAGATACAGTAGTAAAAAGATCAGTTTTTAATTTTTCTCCAAATGTTGATTTTCGTTACAGATTCTCTAAAGTAACTCAGTTACGCTTCACGTATAGAGGGCGTGCTAGTCAACCAAGTATGGAAAACTTGCTGGATATTACGGATAATTCTAATCCATTGAATATTCGGATGGGTAATCCTGGTTTGAAACCTTCTTTCTCTCATTCAGTCCGCTTGTTTTATAATACTTATAACGCGGATAAACAACAGGGAATAGTAGTACATGCTAATTTTAATTCAACACAAAATAGTATCACCAATTCTACTACTTATATAGAAGAGACGGGAGGGGTCATTGTGAAACCGGAAAATATTAATGGTAACTGGAATGCTTCAGGTATGCTTGGCTATAATACAGCTCTAAGAGACAGGCGTTTTACTATTAATACATTCTCTACTGGTACTTTCTCTAATAAAGTAGCCTATCTTTATGATAGAAGTACGCATATGAATGATAAGAACACAAGTACTACGCTGACTTTGGAGGAAAGACTAAATGGAACTTTCCGGAATGATTGGTTTGAATTTACGGTGAATGGGGCGATTAAGTATAACTTTGAGAAAAATAAACTAAACCCTGATGCAAATCAGGAGCCTTATACCTTTGGTTATGGTGCGAGCACTAATATCTTTTTGCCTTGGAATATGTCAATATCTACCAATATAACGAATAATGCACGCCGTGGATATCGTGATGCAAGTATGAATCGGAATGAGGTTATCTGGAATGCACAGATTGCTCAGAATTTCTTGAAAGGTAAAGCCGCTACAGTTAGTTTTGAAATATATGACATTCTAAAACAACAAACTAATATCAGTCGTGTAATGAATGCTGATATGCGCTCTGTCTCTGAATATAATGGTATCAACAGTTACTGTATGCTGCGCTTTACTTATCGTTTGAATGTCTTCGGTAATAAAGAAGCTCGTGGCAATATGCGTCAGGGCGGTTTTGACGGCGGTGGTCCTCGTGGTCCTCGTGGCAATTATGGCGGCGGTGGCAGACCTATGCGTTTCTAAATTGTGACTAGCTCTGAATAAAAACGGGAAAGTCCCGATGGCAATGAACATGACTAACATAACTTGCCATCGGGACTTTTTTGTTTATCCGATAATTTGCTTTATATTTGTTGTTCAGTATCCATATAAAAAAGGAGTATCCTATGATTGACTGGAACATACTAGTTAGCCAGATAGCTACGGTTGCTTTTGATATCGTTTATTTTGGAGCCATTATCAGTACGATTGTCGTTATCATTCTTGATAACCGGAATCCGGTGAAGACTATGGCATGGATACTCATATTACTTTTCCTCCCAATTGTCGGTCTTGTTTTTTATTTCTTCTTTGGTCGGAGTCAACGTCGTGAACGCATCATCGGTCAAAAAAGTTATGACCGCCTTCTGAAGAAACCTATGGCGGAATACATGGCGCAAGACTGTTCGGATGTACCTGAAGAATATGCCCGCCTTATCCAACTTTTCCAGCATACCAATCAAGCTTTCCCATTTGAGGGAAACCGTATTGCTGTGTATACGGAAGGCTATACCAAATTGCAATCATTGCTTCGTGAGCTCCAAAAGGCGAAACAACACATTCATATAGAATACTATATCTTTGAAGATGATGCTATAGGACGTCTAGTAAGGGATGTACTAATCGAAAAAGCATCTCAGGGGGTTGAAGTAAGAGTAATTTATGATGATGTGGGGTGCTGGCATGTACCTAACCGCTTTTTCGAGGAAATGCGTAATGCAGGTATTGAAGTCAGGAGCTTCTTGAAAGTACGCTTCCCTTTGTTTACAAGCAGGGTCAATTATCGTAACCACAGAAAGATAGTCGTGATAGACGGACGTATCGGCTTTGTGGGAGGTATGAACCTGGCAGAACGTTATATGCGTGGTTTCTCATGGGGAATTTGGCGCGACACCCATATTCTGATAGAAGGAAAGGCTGTGCATGGTCTGCAAACAGCCTTTTTGCTCGACTGGTATTTCGTTGACCGTACATTGATTACAGCTTCACGTTATTTCCCAAAGATAGAATCTTGTGGAAGTTCATTAGTGCAGGTGGTTACCAGCGAACCTATCGGTCCCTGGAAAGAAATCATGCAGGGACTGACTATGGCGATCAATGGAGCGAAGAAGTATTTCTATATGCAAACCCCTTATTTCTTACCGACAGAGCAAGTACTTGCCGCTATGCAGACAGCCGCACTGGCGGGAGTAGATGTGCGTTTAATGTTGCCGGAACGTGCCGACAACCGAATCACTCATTTGGGATCGCATTCTTACCTGGCAGATGTGATGCAGGCAGGTGTCAAAGTCTATTTTTATAAGAAAGGGTTTCTGCACTCCAAACTGATGGTTTCTGATGATATGCTCTCTACAGTAGGGTCTACCAATGTCGACTTTCGTAGTTTTGAACATAATTTTGAAGTAAATGCCTTTATGTATGATGTGGAAACGGCTCTTGAAATGAAGGAGATATTCCTTCAGGATCAGCGGGAAAGTACACAGATCTTTCTGAAAAATTGGGTGAAACGTTCGTGGAGAAGGAGGGCAGCAGAGTCTGTCGTTCGTTTGTTGGCTCCGCTGCTTTAAAAAGGATGCTTCCTTTATCTGATATACTTTTATCTTATCTGAAAAGCGAGAAATTCACACTTCCATAGACTCTTCTTTCTATGAAATGCGGGTGATCCTCAAAATTATTTTGCTTTCCATGCTCCAATACAAACAAACCTCCTTCTTTGAGCAGATTATTTTTGAATATTAGTTCCGGTATCGATTCCAGCTCCTTTAAAGCGTAAGGAGGGTCGGCAAAGATAAAATCAAACTGCTCCCGTCCGCTGTTGATAAACTTAAATACATCGCCACGGATAGGCAGACATTTGTCAGTTTGTACTTCTTTCATTATTTTGCAGATAAACGAGTGATGAGCAGGATCTTTCTCGATACTGATCACACGGTCGCAGCCTCGGGATACCAGTTCGATACTGATACTGCCCGTGCCTGCAAATAAGTCAAGTGCAGTTATTCCTTCTTCGAAATCAATATAATTATTAAGTACATTGAACAGATTCTCCTTAGCGAAATCTGTTGTAGGGCGTGCTTTGAATGTACGTGGTACATCAAATCTTCTTCGTTTATAAATACCGCTGATTACTCGCATGTTAATAAGGCTTGCATGTCAATATTGTTGGCAGGATTCATAATGAATACCTGTAGAATGAATTTTTTCAGTTCGTTCATCAATGTTTCTTTGTCCGACAGAGTGCCTGTCAGATGTAGTTCATCCCGTTCCTGATTAAATTCCAGTTGCTTCCAGACATATAATAGATAGTAGATACGATCTTCGGTTTGCATGCACTCGAAAGAGTTGGCCAAAAGTAGCTGGCCCCGTTCGAAACAGTAGATGTCAATGGCATCTTTGCGTACTGAAGCATACATTTTCTTACTATTCCCCAGTCTGCTTTTGATAGAAAAATACTCGATGAGCGGGGTAGACTGAGAGTAGAAGCGGGCTTCGGGATATTGTTCATTTAAGAATGTATAGGTGCTTTTGTCTATGCCGAAGATTACGACTACATTATTCTTTTTTAGAATATTGTACATCACTATTTCATTCTCCCGTTTCTGATGATTGTGATAGAATAAAAGTTCTGCCTGCTCTTCCTCAAACAGTTCCAATGGTATCATGGTAAAGCGTTTGCTCGCTATCATGATGTTCACTCGTTTGTAGGAGTAGCTTAAAAAGTCCGATTCGTGGAAAACGTTTTTAAGATTGGCTGTCAGAGACAGAGAGGTGTCTACCTCTTTTTCGAACAGCGACTGCGAATTGTCGTTAATCGGATTGTAGATAGAAAAAGAAAATCCATCCGTACTAAGACGGATGGATAAAGTATATTGTTTTGATTTTGTAAAATCAATCATTATTCCCAGTTACCAGCACCATTGTTAGGATTGTCAATAGAACCTACCATCAAACCTGAGTATCTGCCCAGTTTTTCATTAAGGTCTTTCAAATTGATAATTTCTTGTCTGTCAAGTCCGCCCAAGTAAGTTTCATATGGAGCTTTCACTTCAAACAAGTATACAGGAGCACCTGATTTAGCAGTGTCGTTTTTAACATTCATTTCAAAGATAGCACCGTTGCCGTAAGGAATGTACTTCATTGAATCTGCATTGAAACCTTTTGGATAGATGGTGTCCATTACAGCTACCCACATGGTGTCACGCTTAAAGTTTTCAAGTCCGTTTTTCTTAACTTCATCATACTTGCCTGTTTTTTTAGCTTTGTTGATGATTGCCATTGCTTTCTTTTCAGTCAAGCCGCTTTCCAATTGGTCGTCTGTCAGCTGACCAACTTTCATAACGAAAGGTAATTTTTGATTTTTAACGAAATCAATCAGTGTGTCAAAATGTTCTGTGTACATTCCGTGATGAAGCGAACGGTATTCCTGTTGTGCTTTACGGATGTCGATCAAACGGGCAATGACAGCCTGCTCTCTTTCCTTTTTCGCTTTTTCAAAATTGATAGGACCCATAATACTGCTATAGCAAATGTAGATTAATGCAGCAGCACAGAGTACTAATACAATATTAAATACTGTTTTCATGATAAATTATGTTTTTAGTTGTTATATTCGCATCGCAAAAATAGAATAAATAA
>PPYF01026850.1_pt1 | contig 90573 bp, 76 predicted proteins | sample 1559871 | NCBI WGS metagenome assembly PPYF01 (sample SAMN08240021, study PRJNA423297) | Human gut metagenome, whole genome shotgun sequencing project.
AAGAAACTCAACTTCTCAACTCCAAAAATAGAATTCTTCAAACAAATCGCTAATTTTGCACTTGCCAGTTGAACCTGCGAAGAAGGGAAGCACGAGCGTAATGCAAGCGAATATTCGGAAAAAGTTTGGCTAAACCGAAAATAATTCCTACCTTTGTGCCGCAAAAACAATACAAAACCAACAAACAACTCATTTATTAACTTTTATGGCAACAAAGATTAGATTGCAACGTCATGGTCGTAAGAACTATGCGTTCTATCCTATTGTTATCGCCGACAGCAGGGCACCACGAGATGGTAGATTTATTGAGAGGATAGGTTCCTATAATCCGAACACTAATCCTGCTACAATTACTCTCAACTTCGAACGGGCTTTGTATTGGGTTAACGTCGGTGCTCAACCCACCGATACAGTGCGCACAATCCTCTCCAACGAGGGCGTCCTCCTCATGAAGCACCTTCAGGGTGGTGTCAAGAAAGGCGCTTTCGACGAGACCGAAGCTCAGCGTCGTTTCGACGAATGGAAGGCCAAGAAGGTAGCCAAGGTCGCTGCATTCAAGGCTTCTATGGCCGACAACAGCCAGAAGGCTGCCGCCGCACGTCTCGAGGAAGAGCAGGCCAAGAATGCCGCCAAGGCAGAACTCGTGGCCAAAAAGAAAGCCGAACTTGCCGCAGCCAAGGCTGAGGCTGAAGCCGCTGCCAAAGCAGAGGCAGAGGCTGAAGCTCCCGCCGAGGAAGCTGCCGCAGAATAATCCGCAGCCGCGGGCGGCTTAGGCCGCACACATGCGGATGTCCGGGCTACAGCCTCGGATGTTCCCTTTAGAGCACAGGAGGGTGTGTTAGCCATCAAAGCTGACGCACCCTTCATTCTTTTTCAAATCACGTTTCTTCTCACCTTTAATTCCATATAATGAAGAGATTCAAGGAATATAGCGGCGTCAACTTTCCGGAAGTGAACCGCGACATGCTTGCCGACTGGAATGCCGGCGACCTTTTCCGCCGCACACTCGCCGCACGCGAGGGCGCGCCCTCGTTCGTCTTCTTCGAGGGGCCGCCATCGGCCAACGGCAAGCCCGGCATACACCACGTCATGGCCCGAACCATCAAGGACATGATTTGCCGCTACAAGACCATGCGCGGCTACAAGGTGATGCGCAAGGCCGGATGGGACACGCACGGTCTGCCTGTGGAACTGGGAGTTGAGAAGAATCTTGGAATCAAGAAGGAAGACATCGGCACGAAAATCAGTGTCGACGATTACAATGCCGCCTGCCGTGCCGAGGTGATGAAGTACACCCGCGAGTGGACCGAGCTCACCAACAAGATGGGCTACTGGGTCGACCTCGACAATCCTTATATCACCTACGATAACCGTTATATCGAGAGTGTATGGTGGCTCCTCTCGCAGCTCTACAAGAAAAATTATCTTTACAAGGGATATACCATCCAACCGTATTCGCCTATGGCAGGTACCGGCCTCAGCACTCACGAACTGAATCAGCCCGGATGCTACCGCGATGTCAAGGACACAACCTGCATAGCACAGTTCCTCATCACCGATCCCAAGCCGGAAATGACGGGGTGGGGCAAGCCTTACTTCCTGGCATGGACCACTACGCCGTGGACTCTTCCCAGTAACTGCGCGCTCTGCGTGGGGCCGTCGATCGATTACAGTATCGTGCGCACCTATAATCCCTACAACGGCGAGAAAATTACCGTTGTAGTCGCTACGGCATTGCTTGGCAGCATCTTCCGTGGTGTCGACCCTGCTTTGCCTCTTGACTCTTACAAGCCCGGAGACAAGGCTGTGCCGTATCAGGTTGTGGCTGTTTGCAAGGGTTCTGACCTGACAGGCATGCACTATGAGCAGCTTATCCCCTGGATGAACCCGGGGAATGGTGCGTTCCGTGTCATCCCCGGCGACTATGTCACCACCGACGACGGTACGGGCATCGTACACATTGCCGGCACGTTCGGTGCCGACGACAAACGCGTGTCTCAGCTCAATGGTGTACCCGCAATGACCCTTATCGACAAGGACGGGAACATTCGCCCGATGGTAGACCTTCGCGGCCGTTTCTTCCTGCTGGAGGATATTGACCCGAAGTTTGCCGACGAACGTGTCGACCGCGAGGCATACGCCAAGTGGCAGGGCAAGTACGTGAAGAATGCCTATAATCCCGAAGCTGACGACGACACTCCCACACTCGACGTGGAAATCTGCCTCGACCTCAAGGCTCAGGGCAAGCTGTTCAGGATGGAGAAGCACACTCACAGCTATCCGCACTGTTGGCGCACGGACGCACCTGTGATATATTATCCGCTGGACAGCTGGTTTGTCCGCACCACAGCCGCCCGCGAGCGCATGATGCAGCTCAACGACACCATCAAGTGGAAGCCTGCCTCGACCGGCTCCGGGCGCTTCGGCAAATGGCTGGAAAATCTTCAGGACTGGAATCTCTCACGCAGCCGCTACTGGGGTACGCCGCTGCCTATCTGGCGTACCGACGACGGCAAGGAAGAGTTGTGCGTCGACTCCGTGGAAATGCTCTACAATGAACTTGAAAAGGCCTTCGAGGCCGGAGTGATGCCTTATAATCCGCTTAAGGATAAAGGCTTCGTTCCGGGCGATTACAGCAAGGAAAATTACGACAGGATTGACCTGCACCGTCCTTATGTGGACGATTTCGTGCTCGTGTCGCCCTCCGGTAAGCCCATGCACCGCGAGCTCGACCTCGTGGACGTATGGTTTGATTCGGGTTCCATGCCTTACGCACAGCAGCATTATCCGTTCGAGAACCGTGAAGCGATTGAAAACGGAGGCTATTTCCCTGCCGACTTCATCGCCGAGGGTGTAGACCAGACACGCGGCTGGTTCTTCACGCTCCACGCAATCGCCACAATGGTGTTCGATTCCGTGGCATACAAGGCTGTGATTTCCAATGGTCTTGTGCTTGATAAGTTCGGTGAGAAAATGTCGAAGCACAAGGGAAATACGGTCGACCCGTTCCTGGAAATCGACCGTTTCGGCAGCGACCCCCTGCGTTGGTACATGATTTCCAACTCCGCGCCGTGGGATAACCTCAAGTACGACTCCGACGGTATCACCGAGGTCAGCCACAAGCTGTTCTCCACGCTCTATAACACTTACAGCTTCTTCGCTCTTTACGCCAATGTGGACGGATTCACCGGTGAGGAACCTGAGGTGCCTGTGAGCGAACGCGCCGAGATTGATCGCTGGATTCTCTCGCTGCTCAATACACTCGTGGCTGACTGCACCGAGGCGCTGGACGATTATGAGCCTACACGTGCGGCTCGCGCCATCGGCGATTTCGTAAACGACAACCTTTCCAACTGGTATGTGCGTCTTAACCGCAAACGCTTCTGGGGCGGCGAAATGGACCGCGACAAGCTGGCTGCATACCAGACGCTCTATACGTGCCTTTGCACCGTAGCTCGCCTCATGGCACCCGTATCGCCTTTCTTCAGCGACCGCCTCTACCGCGACCTGACCGGAGCCGAGTCTGTACATCTGGCTTTCTGGCCGGAAGTTGACAGCGCGCTCGTCGACAAGACGCTGGAGCATCAGATGCATACCGCGCAGGCTGTGACTTCGCTGGTGCTCGCACTGCGCCGCAAGGTCAACATAAAGGTGCGTCAGCCTCTGGCGACGTTGATAATTCCTGAGACAGCCGGAGTGGATACGGCTCTTTCGGCCGGTATCCGCGACCTGGTGCTGGCGGAGGTGAACATAAAGGACCTGCGCACTATCAGCGCCGATGAGGTATTCCTTGTCAAGCGTGTGCGTCCCGACTTCAAGAAACTTGGCCCGAAGTTCGGCAAGCGCATGAAGGCGGTTGCCGCAGCAATCGCTGCTATGACACAGGAGGAAATCGCCGGTCTGGAGCGTAGCGGAAGCTGCACGCTGCAGCTTGCTGACGGCGCTGCCGAAGTCGCTCTCGCCGATGTCGAGGTCATCTCGGAGGATATGCCCGGATGGATTGTCGCCAACGAAGGAAACATTACGGTAGCGTTGGACGTTACTCTTACACCCGAACTTATCAACGAAGGCCGGGCGCGAGAGATTGTCAATAGAATTCAGAACATCCGCAAGAGCCGTGGCTACGACATCACAGACCGCATCAAGCTTGTGTTCGAGCCCGCTGAGGCGCTGACCGGAGTGCTTGCTGATTTCGGCGACTATATCGGTCGCCAGGTGCTCGCCGATGCAGTGGTGAGCGCACCTCTCGATGCCGATTCTTCCACGGTGGAGACTCTTGCGCTTGACGACGTTGAAGTGAGGGTTGATATAACACTTAATTAAACTTCATCACTATGGCCGAAAAAGCAAGATATTCCGACGAAGAACTTCAGGAGTTCAAAGAATTGATTCTTGAGAAAATAGACAAGGCTCAGCGCGAGTACGACACTCTGCGGGCTTCGTTCATGAACAGCGATGGCAACGGAGTGGCCGACACCTCCCCTACCTTCAAGGCATTGGAGGAAGGGGCCTACACCCTCGGCAAAGAGGAGGCCGCGCGTCTGGCCGAAAGGCAGCGACAGTTCATCCAGAAGCTTCAGGCTGCGCTCGTACGTATCGAGAACAAGACATACGGCATCTGCCGCGTGACCGGCAAGCTCATACCTAAAGAGCGCCTTCGCGCGGTGCCGCATGCAACCCTGAGCATAGACGGGAAGGAACAGAGTAAAAAATGAAGTCAAAGCGCATATTGCTGGCCGGTGCCGTCATCCTGGTGTTGGTGGCACTGGACCAGTGGCTTAAATTCTGGATTAAGACGCATTTCTACCTCGGCGAGGACCTGGAGATTCTGCCGTGGTTTCATCTGCGCTTCGTTCAGAATCCCGGTATGGCTTTCGGTATGCAGCTGGGAAGCAAACTGTTCCTGACGCTGTTCCGGATAATCGTCACATGTCTGGGACTGTGGTACATTGTCCGCTACTGCACACGGCGGGAAATACCACGCGGCTATCTGTTGTGTGTGGCGCTGGTTGTGGCGGGTGCTCTTGGCAATATCTTTGACTGCGTCCTGTACGGCGAGATATTTACCGACCCGTATCCGCCTCAGGTGGCGCAGCTTGTACCGTTCGGGCACGGCTACGGTACGCTGATGCACGGAATGGTAGTGGATATGTTCTATTTCCCGCTGTTTTCATTCACGTGGCCCGACTGGTTGCCGTGGCTTGGAGGACGTGAGTTCTCGTTCTTCGACCCGGTGTTCAATCTGGCTGATGCGGCCATTACAGTAGGCATGTTCGCCATTTTGCTGTTTTATTCCCGTTATCTGTTCGTCGGAGAGGAAGAAAAGAAGTCAGAGAAGGCTGAGAAATGAGACGTCTGCCGTACATACTGTCGTTGGTGGCACTTGTGGCGCTTGCTGCCTGCAAGGGTGTCCCGGACCATGTCCTGCCCGAGGACGAGATGGCCGAGCTGCTCGCCGACCGGTATGTGGCCGATGCTGTTGTCGACTATAACATGTCTGCATGGCGTACCGATTCACAGCGTATAGCTCTCCGCGACGCCGTGTACGCACGCCATGGGGCCACGAAAGCCGATGTCGATACTTCGCTTGACTGGTATGCGCACAATATAGCCCGCTATATGGATGTATGCGACCGCACGATCGAGATTCTCGAACAGCGGCTTGCAGGCAGCGACTCTCGTTTGCAGGCCGAGATTATGTCCGTGGCCGGCGACAGCGTGGACGTTTGGCCCTCATCGCGCTTCCTTGCCCTGAGCAAGCGCTCTCCGTCGCAGAACGTTACGTTCTCACTCAATAAAGATGAGAATCGTGAGCACGGCGATTACTACACATGGCGCGTCAAGTTCGCAAACAACCAGAACGAGGGACTGTGGACGCTTGTGGCGCAGTACAGCGACAGTACGCTTGAATTCATATCCGAGCGTGTGTTCGGAAACGGATGGCATGAGATCTCGTTGCAGACCGATTCCACACGCACGGCAACGCGAATCTACGGTTCGCTGATGCTGAATCCGGCAGAACGCGGGGCCCTGTGGCTCGACAGCATTTCGCTGGTTCGCAATCACCTGCGCCCGGACACTTACAATAAGCGCTATCGTCAGCGCTCGATACGCAAATGACCCTGTCGGCGTTGAACAGAGTACTTGCCCAGCGTGTGGTGTATGATGGCAGAATCTTTCGGCTGTCGGTTGTTGATATTTCCGGTGGCCGTGTGGTAATTGAGCCTTTTGTAGTCGAGACGGCCTCCACGCCGTTTGTCAACGGCACGGTTACAGTCGTTGAGTCCGGAGGGCGCGTGCGTCTGGAGATAAGTGACACCATCCTGCCGTAATGGCAGTTGTTCTGCTCGGCCTCTTTCTTCCTTCTTTTTTGCAGCTAAAGCTGATTTTGCTATTGCTAATGCAGTGGATTTTGTTTAATTTTGCAGGTTAAACAAACAATAGGACAGAGATGGCTTTTTTAGACTTTTTCTCCCGGAAGAAAAAACAGGAAACCCTGGACCGAGGACTTGAAAAAACGAAAGAAGGATTTTTCGGTAAACTCAAGCGTGTATTTGTCGGACGCCGAAGCATTGATGATGATTTCCTCGACGAACTGGAGGAGATTTTTATTTCCGGCGACGTAGGCGTGGAGACTACACTTAAAATCATAGACCGCATACAGGCCCGCGCGCAGCGCGACAAATATCTCGACGAGAACGAACTCAACGAAATGCTGTGTGAGGAGATTTCGGACTTGCTCGTTGAGAACAGCGCCAGCACAGCCTCGTTGCAGGATTTTGCAATACCGGAGGGCAAGCGGCCTTACGTGATTATGGTAGTCGGTGTCAATGGAGTGGGCAAGACCACCACAATCGGCAAGCTGGCCTATCAGTACAAGAACGCAGGCCACAAGGTTATGCTCGGCGCTGCCGATACGTTCCGCGCGGCAGCCATTGAGCAACTTGACGAGTGGGCGTCCCGCGCCGATGTGCCTATTGTCAAGCAACAGCTCGGCAGCGATGCCGCCGCCGTGGCTTTCGATACTCTTTCGAGTGCTGTGGCTCAGGGTTGCGATGTCGTGATAATAGATACGGCCGGACGTCTGCACAACAAGAAGGGACTCATGGACGAGCTGTCCAAGATCAAGCGTGTCATGGAGAGGGTGGTCCCCGGTGCTCCTCACGAAGTACTTCTTGTGCTTGACGGAAGCACGGGACAGAATGCATTCGAGCAGGCACGTCAGTTCTCCGCCGCCACACAGGTCACCGACCTGGCCGTGACGAAACTTGACGGAACGGCAAAGGGCGGCGTGGTCATTGGCATAAGCGATATGTTCAGGATACCCGTTAAATATATTGGTCTCGGCGAAAAAATAACCGACCTGCAGGTGTTCGACAAGCGGGCTTTCGTTCAGTCGCTCTTCGGTAACAAACATAGTGAGGAATGAAGCGGGTGAATGTTATCAGCATGGGCTGTTCCAAGAATCTCGTGGACAGTGAACGCCTGCTGAAACGCCTGAGCGACGGCCGTATAGAGGCTGTACACAATGCCGATGATTTCAGCGGCGACGCCGTGGTCATCAACACTTGCGGCTTTATCGGCGATGCCAAGGAGGAGAGCATAGACATGATACTCCGTGCGTGCGAGGCTAAGGCAGAGGGACGTGTCGGAGCTGTCTATGTGATGGGATGTCTAAGCCAGCGCTACGAGAAGGAATTGCCGGTTGAGATACCGGAGGTGGACGGATGGTACGGCAAATTCGATTTTTCGGCTCTTGCAGAAACCCTGTGCGGAGCGTCCGACAGAAACGTGAGAGATTGGGACCGTACGCTCACTACCCCCTCCTGGTCGGCCTATCTTAAAATAGCCGAAGGCTGCAACCGCTTCTGCGCATTCTGCGCCATTCCTCTTATCACCGGTCGCTACAAATCCCGACCCATCGACGAGATAGTCGCCGAGGTGCGCGAACTTGTCGCGCGTGGCGTCCGTGAGTTTAATGTCATAGCCCAGGACCTCTCGTATTATGGTACTGATATATACGGCCGCAAGACAATTGCGGAGCTTGTCGACGCCATGGCATCGGTTCCCGGCGTGGAGTGGATACGTCTGCATTACGCCTATCCTGCGGATTTCCCCTATGACTTGTTGCCGGTGATGGCCGCCCACAGCAATGTGTGCAAATATCTTGACATCGCGTTGCAGCACTGCTCGGACAACATGCTGGAACGCATGCGCCGCCATATCGACGGAGAGGAACAGCGCCGTCTGATTGAGCGAATACGCCGCGAGGTCCCGGGCATTCACATCCGCACCACGCTGATGGTAGGTTTCCCGGGCGAGACGGAGGAGGACTTCGATGAGCTTCTTGATTTCGTGCGCACGCAGCGCTTCGAGCGCATGGGTGCTTTTGCTTATTGCGAGGAGGACGACACATATGCGGCGGAAAAATATACCGACGATGTCCCTGAAGACGTCAAGCAAGCACGGCTCGACCGGCTTATGGCCGTGCAGGAAGAAATAGCGTTAGAGCATAATCAGGCAAAGGTTGGCACGCGACAGCGCGTTCTGGTAGAGAGCGAGAACGATGCGTATTATGTGGGACGCACACAGTACGATTCACCGGAAGTGGATCCGGAGGTTCTTGTGCCTAAGGATGTCTGCCCTTCGCCGCTTGTCGCCGGTGAGTTCTGCGATATAGAGATTACTGATGCGATGCCTTTTGAGCTTATAGGGAAACCGGCATGAATCTACCAGTCGATATCGCGGCTAAGTACGCGGCCGGTAGCCCGTTTGCGGTTTACCGGCTGCCCGGCACATGCGAAATACGTGTGGCCGACCGGGAAAACGATTTTCTTGTGTCGCCATGGCTTGGCCGTATGGCCGATGCTGTCAGCGTGGTCGGCGCCAGGGCTGGACGCGATACGCTTTTGCCTTGGTGTGACTCTACTCCTTACGATGCTTATATTGCTTCTACGGGCAAGCTGATAAAAAGACTTGCAGAACGTGGAGGCAAGTGCGTACGCATGCGCGGAATATGCCGCAGTAGTTCCCGATTAGATGTCAACCGGGCAGTGACGGATATGTTTGAACGATTCCCGGCGGCGTTCTGCCATTGTTACTATACACCGGCCACAGGCTTGTGGATGGGCGCGACTCCTGAGATATTACTGGATTACTCCCACGGCCATATATCCACCATGGCTCTTGCCGGCACGCGTGCGGCAGGCAGTGAGGAACCGTGGGACATGAAGAATGTGCGCGAACACGCTTTCGTCACGGACTACATCCTTGATGTTTTTGCGCGTCAGGGTGTCGAGGCCAATGCGTCATCTCCCGTAAGTCTGCGCCATGGTTCTGTAGAGCATATCTGTACGCGCATCTCGGCCGATGGGCCTGTGCATTTCAACCTTGCCGAGATGATTGATGCCCTGAATCCGACTCCGGCTGTCGCCGGTATGCCGCTTGATTATGCACTGAAGGAAATAGAGGACATCGAAGACACTCCGCGCCGCTGTTACGCGGGATGGGTGGCCGTCAAAACAGCCGGTGCCGTGAAGATGTACGTCAATCTGCGGTGCGCGCACATCTCGCCCGAAGGCTGGTGCGTTTATGCCGGCGGCGGAATAACGGCCGAAAGCGATGCCGAGGCTGAATGGCGTGAGACAGAGGCGAAAGCTTCGCCCCTGCTTGATATACTGAATAGAAACACTCTCTCCATATGAATAATGATAAAGATAGCCGCGAGGGCAGCCCGCTGAGTATCGTGCTTGGCGCTCTTTGCATTTTGGGCTTGCTGTCGCTGCTCCCCTGGGGCGAGCTGACCGGCAATCGTTTTAAGAATTTCGATCTGTTCTCGGAGCTGTCCGGCAGGCATCCGGAAGCTGTCGCCACCTCGGAAATAATTGATCCGGCTTTGGTTGAGGCTCTGGAAGCTGCTGAAAAAGAAACTGCGGACTCGACGGCTGCTGTAAAAACTCCTGCCGACAGCGCTGCGTCTGCTATGGCCGCGACTTCTCCTGTCCCGTATTTCAATCCACGCGTGGACGGTCGTATGGTGATTGAGGATTATAGCAACGGCGAGGCAACGGCCCGCTTGCGTGAATATGCTGCTTCGGGACGCCTGCGTTGCGCCATGGTCGGCGACAGCTACATCGAGGGCGACATATTCGCAGGGTGCATACGTGAGAGGCTGCGCGAACGTTTCGGAGGCGCCGGTGTCGGCTATGTTCCTGCTTATTCTGCAATCAGCGGCTTCAGGCGCACCGTGCGCATGTCTGGTTCCGGATTCAAAGCATGCGATATACGTCATGACCGACTTGACAGCCTTCACACCCTGCCGGGAGAATATTTCCGCGCCGATGTCGGAGCCAAGGTTTCCTACAAAGGTGAGAAAGGCGGTAAATTCACAGCCGCATGGGACCGTTCGCGCATAATCTTTTTAGCTCCTGCCGACGGCAGTATAAGCACGAGCCGTGACGGAACGGAGTGGACTGAGCATGCCGTCACGGCATCGCCGGAGCCTCAGTGTATAGAAGTAAACGGCTCGACATCGCGCTTCGATGTGCGTTGCGATGTTCCCGGCCTCGTCGTGTTCGGCGTCTGGCTCGATTCGTCTGTGGGTATGTCGTTTGACTGCATGAGCCTGCGCGGCTACAGCGGTATCTCGCACCGTTCGCTCGGTATATCCACTGCACGCGGCATAGCCCGATGGGTTGACTATAATCTCATTGTAGTGGAATATGGGATGAACGCGCTATCGTCTGAGCAGACTGACTATACGGCATACAGCAATATTATGAAGAATGTAGTGCTCCGTCTGAAGGCCTGCTATCCGTCTGCCGTGATAATCATGCTCGGGGTAGGTGACCGCGGACAGAAGCAGGGTACTGAGGTAGCCTCACTCCCGACTGTCACAGCTATGGTCGACGCACAGCGACGTGCGGCGCGGGCAGCCGGCGTGATGTTCTGGGATACACGCGAGGCTATGGGCGGCGTCAACTCCATTGTGGACTGGCGTGACCGCGGGCTTGTCAATGCCGATTATGTTCATCTGAATTATAAGGGCGGCAAGGAGATGTCCGGTATTTTCTGTGAATCGCTATTGCATCTGATAGATGATTAGAGGTTTCTTGCTGTTACTGGTTATGTCAGTGGCGCTTCCGCAGGCGGCACAACAAACCGACCTCAGGCTCAATCCCGAGCTTGGAGAGGAAACGGTGCGCTCAGTTGTAAATGTATCAGCATATCCGTTTGTGAAGGCCGCATGCAACGACATTCAGCTCAACGGCGCTGACTGGAGCATGTTGAGACGTCAGTTTGAAGCGGCAGACAGTCAGATAGTAAGCATTGTTCACATAGGCGACAGTCACGTGCAGTCGGAGGGTAATACTTCGCGTGTCAGGAATGCTATGCAGTCGCGTTTCGGATCGGCCGGACGCGGTCTTGTAAGTCCCCTACGGCTTGCCGGCACTAACTCTCCATCAGATTACAGTCTGCGGTCCGAGACTCGCCTGACGTCATCGCGCCTTATGAAAAAGCCGTGGAATGCAGGTATGGGCATGACAGGGGTGGCGATTGCTCCCGCAGGCGAACGACTCAGTCTTATGGTTTCGGCCCGTCAGCCCTTCGACCGCCTCAGGATACATAGCGTCGGCGATGCCGAAGTGGAGCCGACCAGTGTTGACGGCGGCCTGATGGCGGCTTATATATCGCCGGTAAGCAACGTGACTGAAGTACTTCTGACGCGTGCGGTCACTGAGGTGACTCTGCATTTGCGTGTGCCGTCAGGCACTTCGGTGTGTGCGCTTGAGCTTATCCGGGGCGACTACGGCGTTGAGTACAGTGCTATCGGTAACAACGGTGCCACCTTTTCCGCATATTCCTCTATACAGGGCTTTGGAGCCTCGGTGGCGCGGTTGCGTCCCTCCCTTATAGTAATCAGCCTTGGCACCAATGAGGCATTCGGGCGCTTTGACGAAACTGAGATTCGTGGCAATGTCGCCTCTTTGATAGAGGAATTGCGCAGGCAGAATCCCGAAGCTGCGTTTCTGCTCACTACTCCTCAGGAATGCTATCGACGTCGTTATACCTATACTCGCCGACACAAAGGACGCAGGCGTCGCCGTGTGTCGTCGTATGCAGTCAATACGAACATCGAACGTGTGCGCGAAGTCATACTCGGTTACGCAGCCGAGCATCACATCGCCGTTTGGGACTGGTACGAAATCAGCGGTGGAGAGGGTTCTGCCACCCGGTGGCTGACGCATGGTCTCATGAACAAGGACCGTATACATCTCACATGGGACGGCTACTATCTCCAGGGCGACATGCTTGCCGATGCCCTCATGCGTGAGCTTTTGAAAAAAACATCTGAAAACAATCCCGACGATGCTGAATCTGTCAGATAACATAAATATCGAGTCGCTACAACGGCTCTTATTATACGACCCCCGCAATCCGCTGCTGTTCAACACCGGACTGTTCCTGATACTGTTCGTGGTTTTCCTCGGCATTTACAGATTATTGCGGCATGCCACGACGTTGCGTAAGATTTTCGTGATATTGTTTTCGCTGTATTTCTACTATAAGTCGAGTGCCGAATGCTGCTTTATTTTGCTCGGTGTATGCTTGTCCGACTATCTGCTCGGACTTTGGCTGGGGAGTGTGAAGGCGAATTGGCTTCGCCGCAGCATTGTGGCACTGAATGTTTGCGTCAATGTCGGCATGCTTGTGTATTTCAAATATTTCAATCTGTTGCTCGACACATTCGCGGGCATAACCGGTACACGGTTCGATGCTCTCGATATTATTCTCCCGGCCGGCATCTCGTTCTTTACATTCCGTTCTATAAGCTATCTTGTTGACATATACCGAGGTCACATGGCGCCTTGCCGCAATCTGCTGGACTATACGTTCTACCTCACATTCTTCCCCCCGCTGCTGGCCGGTCCCGTGGTGCGCGCCAAAGATATGCTGCCGCAGGTGCGCGAGAACAAGGAGGCAACGGATGCGATGGTAAGCGAGGCGCTTTTCCTCATAATGATGGGTCTTGTAAAGAAGGTGATAATCGCCGATTACATCAGCGGCAATTTCGTGGACCGAATTTTCGACAATCCGTCGCTATACTCCGGTTTCGAGAATCTGATGGGTTGCATAGGGTTCACGTTGCAGCTCTATTGTGATTTCAGCGGCTACAGCGATATGGCTATCGGTCTGGCCCTCCTTCTCGGATTCCGTTTCAAACCCAATTTCGACGCTCCGTTCAAATCGCAGAATCCCACGGAGTTCTGGCGACGCTGGCACATATCGCTGAGCACCTGGCTGCGCGACTATATATACATCCCCTTGGGCGGCAACCGTCGCGGACGGCATCGCCAGCACCTAAACCTGATGGCTACGATGCTGATAGGCGGCCTGTGGCATGGCGCATCGTGGATGTATCTCCTGTGGGGCGGCTATCACGGCGCTCTGCTCGTCGGACACAAGACACTCAGCAAGGTGTGGCGTGCGCCCGAGATTCTGCGCGGCACCATGTTACTGCGTGCCGTGAACATCGCTATCACTTTTACTCTTGTTGTCATAGGCTTCGCCTTCTTCCGAGCTTCGGGTCCGGAGGCGCTCGGCGAAATGGCGACGCAAATTTTCACTGATTTCCGTCCGGCCGTCGCCCCGCAGTTCGTCGAGGCCTATATGCTGATAGTAGCGGCTATCGCCGCCGGCTACCTCATGCATTTCACTCCGCGTACATGGACAACGGGCGCCACACGCGTTTACGCCTCAATGCCTTTGATTGCACAGGCGGTGCTTCTCAGCATAATTCTTTTCCTGGTGATTCAGACCAGGCAGACCGACCTTGTGCCGTTTATATATCTGCAATATTGACATGAACCGGGAAGTGGCAAAATATTCAGTCAGTTGCGCGACAGGAACACTTGCAGCGCTGTTAGCTATAGGCTTTGCGCTTATGCCTTGGCTTGGCGATGACTTGCTTTATCGCATGCCTTACAGGGAATATTTTGTCGAGGACGGTGCGTTCGATATGTCGGCAGTGCTCGGCCATATCCGTTACCTATATTTAGAGAACAGTCCGCGTCTTGCCAATATCCTTATGATAGGCTTGCAATTTCTGCCGCAATGGATATGCGGTCTATTGTCGGGATTGGCTTGCTGGATAACAATTTACTATTCACTACGACTCGTTGGCGCGCAGAGCTCTGTTGTCATCGCCATGCTTTTCGGCGCTTTATTCGTATTCCTGATGCCGTGGGTTGACCAGATGTATCTGTTCGATTTCCAGCTCAACTATCTGTGGACCGGTGCCGTGATGGTTGTGTATCTGTATCTGCTGACAGGAGGTGGCACATCAGATAGAGCACTGGCGATGTCTGCTCTGATTCTTGGATTCATGAACGAGAGCTGCGGCTTCCCGGCGTGGCTCGCTACCGTGCTCTTGATTGTGGCTTTCCCGTCAATGCGTAGCAAAAGATGTTATGTAGCGCTGGCGCTGCTGACAATAGGTCTCGCATTCTTATATCTCGCTCCGGGCATGCAGTCATACCGCAGTTCCGGATGGCATCCTTTTGCCACACGTTCGTCGATAGTGCTTGTGTTCTGCCTACCTGAGCTGGCCTATTTGTCAGTTTTGATTTTCAGAAGCATTGTCAGACGCTCGTGTGGATTGGACCGAGTTGACGCGGCGCTTGCACTAATAGCTTTAAGTGGCATGCTGCTGATGTGGTTCAGTCAGATGGGACCACGCGTCGGGTGGGCATCTGTCCTTGCTTCCATCTGTGGTCTTTGCCGTTGCCTTGTACCCTATGCAGGTCGACTCGGATGGGTGGCAGCGGCTCTGTATGCATTTGCATGTGTGCATCTGATAGTGGTTGACCGTATGGCCTGGCAGGAGAAATGGGCGTATGATGATGTGGTAAGGCAATACAGGCAAGCACCGTCAATGCCGATTTATGCGGACTTTACTCTGCGGGAGCATGCTCCCGTACTTGCCATGCAGAAGCCTTATTACGATTATTTTTCCCACTATAAGAGCATGACTCTTTTCTCAAAATTCTGGAATGAGGGTGCGCCTGTGGCAATTGTACTGCCGGAGGCTTTGTATGATTTTAAAGCTACTGAGGCTCGCACTGTTAACGACAGTTTTATGGAATACGAAGGCATGCTGATTGGTCCCTGCGTATCCGAAAAACCTTCTTTTGTCCGTGTGCCCGTTTCAAGAGGCGGCCGCACTTACAAGAGGGAAGATTACTTTGTAACACCATTCACAGACTCCGACGGTGTGTCGAGGGGCTGGTGGCATCATAACAGCTCCTCGTTTGCAAGTATGTTTCGTCCTATACCCGATAATATCGAGATGGACGATTGGCTCCGCGACAAAATTGACTCTGTGAAAAAAGTTCGACATACACAATGAGATTATCTGAACTGAAGACCGGCGAGACCGGGGTGGTCGTGAAGATACTCGGCCACGGCGCTTTCCGAAAGCGTGTGATGGAAATGGGATTTGTCAAGGGACGTCCTGTGCACGTGATTCTGCACGCGCCGCTGCGCGACCCTATAAAATACGGCATAATGAATTATGAGGTGAGCCTGCGCACTTCGGAAGCCCATATGATTGAGGTCGTGAAGGTAGACGATCCGGAGCAGGTGATACGTCTGCGAGGGCAGGGCACCGTCGAAGTACGCGAGGAAGCCGAAAATATAGTACATGCAGAACACCATGTCATCAATGTGGCGCTGATAGGCAATCCTAACTGCGGAAAGACAACACTCTTCAACCGTGTATCCGGCGCCACAGAGCATACCGGTAACTATTCGGGCGTGACTGTCGACGCCAAGCAACGCATCTTCGAGTACAAGGGTTATACACTGAATATCGTGGATCTGCCCGGCACATATTCGCTTTCCACATACTCACCCGAGGAACTGTATGTGCGCCGCTACCTGCATGACTACACGCCTGACGTTATAGTAAATGTGGTTGACAGCACCAATCTCGAGCGCAATCTGTATCTCAGCACTGAACTTATCGACATGGACCGGCGCATGGTAATAGCCCTAAACATGTACGATGAGCTGAGGGCTTCCGGAGGCAATCTTGACTACTCGATGCTCGGAGGCATGATCGGTGTGCCTATGGTGCCTGTGGTGGCACGCGACGGCGAGGGTGTTGACCGGTTACTCGATACCGTTATAGAAGTATATAACGATTGCCAGCCTATGGTGCGACATGTCCACGTGAGTCTTGGACACGACATAGAGAGCGCTGTGCGCAAACTGATTGACGCGCTTAAGAGCGAAGGGACTCTCGAGCGACGTTTCTCTCCGCGCTATCTGGCAATCAAACTTCTTGAGGGCGACCGTGAGGCCGAACAGAACATAGAGCGATGCGATCATTGCGGCAATATACTTGAGCTGCGCGATTCTTTGCGCACGGAGCTTGCGGCGCACGGAGTAGATGACATAAGCCAGGAGATTGCAGCTGCCAAATATGGTTTTATAGCCGGCGCCCTGACAGAAACGATGAATGAGGGACGAGTGGACTCGCGCGAGAACACCCGCATTATCGACAGTATAGTCACGAACCGCCTTGTGGGCCTGCCGATATTCTTCGTCATTATGTTCCTCATATTCTGGGCTACGTTCGTGCTGGGACAGTATCCCATGGACTGGATTGAAAGTGGCGTGAACGCTCTCAGCGGGTTCGTTAACGGCGTGATGCCTCCCGGCCCCCTGAAGGATATGATAGCCGACGGCATTATTGGCGGAGTAGGGGGTGTAATCGTGTTCCTGCCGAATATCCTTATCCTTTACTTCTGCATCTCATTCATGGAGGATTCCGGCTATATGGCGCGTGCGGCCTTCATCATGGACAAGGTGATGCATCATATAGGCCTGCACGGCAAGTCGTTTATTCCTCTTGTGATGGGCTTCGGCTGCAATGTGCCCGCTATCATGGCGACGCGTGCCATAGAGAGCCGTTCGAGCCGTCTGATTACGATTCTTATCAATCCGTTCATGTCATGCTCGGCCCGAGTACCCATATATGTGCTTCTGATAGGTACTTTCTTCTCGGCGCATGCGGCTCTCGTGTTCTTCGGTCTGTATATGGTCGGCATCCTTATGGCCGTGGTAACGGCGAGGTTACTGCGCCGTACGCTTTTCCGCAAGGAAGAGACACCTTTTGTGATGGAGTTGCCTCCGTATCGCGTTCCTACTCTGCGCAGCAGTCTGCTGCACACATGGGCCAAGGGCAAGGAATATCTGCGAAAGATGGGTGGTATCATTCTCGTTGCCAGCATCGTTGTATGGGCTCTGAACTACTTCCCGCTGGGCAATAAAGAAGAAGGCGCCGGCGACAGCTATCTGGAGAGCATAGGAAAGGTTGTGAATCCCGTGATGGAACCGGTAGGATTCACATGGCGAAGTACCGTGGCTGCTGTGGCCGGCGTACCTGCTAAGGAAATTGTGGTGTCGACCCTCGGTGTGCTCTACACCGGCGACGAGGCTTCGGCACCCGGCAAGCTCGGCGAACGTCTTGAAGCCGTCAATCCTGCCACCGGTCATCCTGATTTCACGCCCGCATCGGCTTTGGCGTTCATGGTGTTTATCCTGCTGTATTGTCCGTGTATCGCTACAGTTACCGCCATTTCACGAGAAAGCGGCTCGTGGCGCTGGGGCTTGTTCAGCATGGCATACAACACCGCGGTGGCGTGGGTTGTTGCTTTTCTCGTGTATCGTGTCTCGTTGTTGATTATGTAGAATTTTGCTGTTCTGCAAATTATCATTAACTTTGAGACTTATTATTGAAAGATGACAGACTCCGTGGACAAACAGCTGCTGCTCGACTGTCGCTACCTGCGCATGGCCGCGATATGGGCCGAGAATTCCTATTGCGTAAGACGTAAGGTGGGAGCCCTTATTGTGAAGAACAGAATGATAATCTCCGACGGCTACAACGGCACTCCCATAGGCTTCGAGAATGTGTGCGAGGATGACAGCGGCCATACTAAGCCATATGTCCTGCATGCCGAGGCAAATGCGATAACAAAAGTGGCACGCAGCAACAACAGCAGCGACGGCTCCACTCTGTACGTTACGGCGTCGCCATGCATGGAGTGCGCCAAACTGATAATACAGGCCGGTATACGCCGCGTGGTGTACAATGAACTCTACCGTATATCCGATGGCATCGACCTGTTGCGGCATTCCGGCGTGGAGTGCGTGCATATTCCGGAAATTCTTGATTGAAAATGTCAGATAAAAAAATTAACGGCCGTTTTCTGCCCCTCGTTGCGGCAGTGATACTCGCTGCAGGCATGTGGCTGGGGTATTGCCTGGCCGACGGCGATTCGGCCACCGATTCGCAGCGCAAGCTCGCCCGTGTGTTCGACCTTATCGGCGATGAATACGTGGACGAAATAGATATGGACAGCGTGGTGGAGAGTACCATACCGCTGCTGATGAAGAATCTCGATCCGCATTCGGTTTACCTTTCGGCAGCAGAGCGAGCCGAGGCAAATCAGAAACTGGACGGCTCGTTCAGTGGCATTGGCATACAGTTCCAGCAGATTGCCGACTCGGTGTGCGTGGTCGAGGTAATATCCGGCGGTCCGTCAGAGCGTGTGGGATTGCGCCCCGGCGACCGTATTGTCGCAGCCGGCGATACAACGCTTGTCGGAAGCGACATCACCACAGACCGGGTGCGTTCGCTGCTGCGTGGACCTCAGGGCTCTGTGGTGGATGTGACCGTGGTGCGGCATGGCATCGACAAGCCGCTTAAGTTCAAGATTGTCCGCAATTCTGTGCCTATCGAGAGCATCGATGCGGCATATATTACCGACGGCGACATAGGCTATATCAAGGTCAACAGTTTCGGACGGAACACATATCCGGAGTTCCTTCAGAATCTGTATGCCCTGCACCGCGATGGAGCTAAAAGCTTTATTATCGACCTGCGCGGCAATACCGGAGGTTACATGGACCCTGCCATAATGATGGTGAACGAATTCCTGCCCGAGGGCAGCATGATTGTGGCTACCAAAGGACGCCGCGAACGGGAAAATTCAGTGGTGCTCAGCGACGGTACCGGCAATTTTGCCGATGTGCCTCTGGTAGTGCTTATCGATGAGTTTACGGCCAGCAGCAGCGAGATTTTCTCAGGTGCCATTCAGGATAATGACCGCGGTCTGGTAGTGGGCCGGCGTTCTTTCGGCAAGGGACTGGTTCAGCGTTCTTTCGAGCTGCCCGACAGCAGCGAGCTCCGTCTTACTGTCCAGCGATATTATACTCCCTCGGGCCGCTGCATACAGAAATCATTCCTCCGTGGCGACAACGAAAGCTATGAGGCCGAGATTCTGGAACGGTACAATCACGGCGAAAACTTCGTGGCCGACAGCGCTGATTTCCGCAGCGGCGAGGTGTTTACGACGGTTGGCGGCCGTAAGGTGTACGGCGGCGGGGGCATCATGCCCGATGTGTTCGTGCCGTCCGACACTTCCGGCATCAACAAGTTCTACATAGAACTTGCCAATGCCAATCTGCTTAACCGCTTTGCTTTCGAGTACGCCGATCTCAACCGTGCCGACCTCTCTCAGGCGAAAAACACAGCCGAACTGCTTGCCAAGCTGCCGTCCGATGCTGTGCTTATGTCGGCCTTCGCATCCTATGTGCGGCAGAACGGCGTGCGTCTGCGCTATTACTACCTCAACAATTCGCGCCGTCTGATTGTTAGACAACTGAAGGCGCTCATCGCCCGCGATATTCTGGGCGTACGCGCTTTCTATGAGATTGACAACACCGACGACTCTATGGTGAACGAGGCCATACGCCGGATTCGCTCGGGGGCCGCGGTAATTGAAGGCAAGCAATAGCAATATTATGAACAAAGGAGAGATTCGTTCGCGCATTCGCGCCCGCAAGACATTGCTCAGCGACAGCGAGCGTGCCAGTGCCGCCAGCGGTGTGTTCGAGTTGCTCGAACAGATGGCCGCATTCATTATGGCCGATAAGGTGCTGATGTATCACTCGCTTCCGGACGAGCTGTCCACCAGGGAATTCCTTGACAAGTGGCACGGACACAAGCGCATGTATCTCCCGCGCGTGAACGGCGTAGATCTTGATATTCTCCCTTATGAGCGCACCCGCACACATCTCGGAGCATTCCGCATAGAGGAACCGGACGGCGACGATATAGCCGACGTGGCCGACATGGACATGATCGTTGTGCCCGCGGTGGCCTATGACAGCCTCGGCCGCAGGGTAGGCCGCGGCAAAGGTTACTACGACCGCCTCCTTTCGAGAACGCACGCCGTTACCGTTGGCGTGGCCTACGATTTCCAGCTTGTCGACGCTTTTGGCGATTATGCCTTTGATGTTGAGGAGCATGACGTACCGGTGGATTATGTCATCACTCCCTCACGCTTTGTAAAAGTCAGACGCCGATAGTTAATGCTCTTGCAACAATTCTAATTCCGGCAGGAAATGAAAAATTTCCTGCCGGAATTTGTTAAATTCACATTTTTAAGTTAATTTTGAGGCGAAATGTTAAATCGGTGGCTAAGTTGATAAGTGTTAACCAACAATAATGGATTTTAATTGTTAACAAAACAAAGGTTAATTCTTAACAGGCTGCCTCTCTAAGCCAAGCAACGAAATGAAAAAGCATACTATCTGGATTCTGACCGTATTGATGGCGATAGCCTTTGTCGGGCTGCTGTGCATCCAGATTTTCTATATGAAAAATATAGTTCAGATACGCTATGAGCAGTTCTCGCAGGGTGTAAGGCAGAGTCTTATCGCTGTCTCGCAGCATCTTGAGCAGGACGAGGCGCGCCATTTTCTGGAAGAGGATGTAAACAGCGTTGAGAGCTCGTCGATTTTTGCCCAGTATCTTGGCGAGACCGTGCCGAATCTGAGTGGTGTCAAATACTCGTTCAAGACATCCACCGGACTGGTGGCTGACCTTACCATCAAGGGCGATGTGCAGGAGATCTCCAAGTTGCAGACCGGTCCCGGCGCGATGGCCGACCATTACCGTAATCTGCAGGACGCCTACCACAACCGTTACCTCTATCAGAAGGGCATGATCGACGACGTCATTCTCAATATAGTGTCATCCGCAAGCACGCGTCCTATCACCGAACGGGCCGATTCAGCACGTGTGGCCCGCTATCTGCGTCAGGAACTCGACACGCTGGGACTGCATATGCCCTTTGAGTTTGCAGTCGCCAACTTCGCCGGCATGGTGCTCTACAAGTCGCCGGGTTTTCAGGCTTCGTCGGCCGACCGGGACAATATGTTCGTGCAGGCGCTTTTCCCCAACGACAGTTCCGGGCGTCTCAACTATCTGAAAGTATATTTCCCCACCAAGAAGGATTTCATTTTCTCCTCTATCTCTTTCATGGTGCCGGCGTTCGCTTTCACATTGATTCTGCTGATAATATTCGTGTTTACGATCATTGTCGCTTTCCGCCAGAAGAAACTCACGGAGATGAAAAACGACTTCATCAACAACATGACTCACGAATTCAAGACGCCAATCTCGTCCATCTCGCTTGCGGCTCAGATGCTTCAGGACGACACCGTGCGTAAATCGCCCGCCATGATGCAGCAGATCAGCAACGTTATAAACGACGAGACCAAGCGCCTGCGCTTTCAGGTGGAGAAGGTGCTGCTGATGTCGATGTTCGACCGGCAGAAAGTGTCGCTCAAACTTAAAGAAATTGATGCCAACTCGGCCATCGACAACATCGTCAACACATTCAAGCTCAAAGTTGAGAAATACGGCGGTAAGATACGCGCGAATCTCGACGCGGAAGACGCTATTGTCAATGTGGACGAGATGCACTTCACCAACGTGATTTTCAACCTCCTCGACAACGCCGTGAAATATCGCCGCGAAGACGTGCCCCTCGAGCTTAACGTTTCTACGCGCGACCTCGACGACAATCATCTTGAGATTTGCGTCAGTGACAACGGCATAGGCATAAGGCGTGACGACCTCAAGAAAATATTCGAGAAATTCTATCGCGTAAGCACGGGCAACCGTCACGACGTCAAAGGCTTCGGCCTCGGACTGGCTTACGTACACAAGATGATTCACGACCTCGGCGGAGAAATCACCGCCGAAAGTGAACCCGGAGTAGGAACAAAATTCAAAATAATATTACCTCTAACCAACTAAACTGTTTTTATTATGGAAGATCGTATGCGTATTCTGCTCTGCGAGGACGACGAGAATCTCGGCATGCTCCTCCGTGAGTATCTGCAGGCCAAAGGCTTCAACGCCGACCTCTACGCCGACGGCGAGAGTGGCTACAAGGCCTTCCTGAAAGGAAAGTACGACATCTGTGTCCTCGACGTCATGATGCCCAAAAAGGACGGCTTCGCCGTGGCCCAGGAAATCCGTACTGTCAATTCCGATGTGCCCATCATTTTCCTCACGGCCAAATCCCTTAAGGACGATATACTCGAAGGCTTCAAGATCGGTGCTGACGACTACATCACAAAGCCGTTCTCGATGGAGGAGCTCGTGTTCCGTATCGAGGCAATCCTGCGCCGTGTCAAGGGCAAGAAGGGCAAGGAAGTGACAAGCTACCGCATCGGTAAGTTCACCTTCGACACCCAGAAGCAGGTGCTCATGATAGGCGACAAGGTGACTAAGCTCACCACCAAGGAAAGCGAGCTGCTCAGCCTGCTCTGTGCCCATGTCAACGAGATTCTGGAGCGTAACTTCGCCCTCAAGACCATCTGGATTGACGACAACTACTTCAACGCTCGCTCCATGGACGTCTACATTACCAAGTTGCGCAAGCATCTGAAAGACGATCCCTCTATCGAGATCATCAACATCCATGGCAAGGGCTACAAGCTCATTGCCCCGGAAGATGATAAGTAATCCCGCATATTAACCGCTAAAATCTCTCCTCCATGGGCAAACAGATAGGCGCCTACGTGACGGCGCTGATATTAACGACACTTGTAGGCTTCGCCATCCTCACGGTGGCCGGTCTTGGCACGATACGCACATGTATCATATGTGCATTCAGCATCGCTATCTGCGGTACATTCCTGCCTCCGCTGTTCCGCCGGCTGTTCAGTCCGGGTGCATCGAAATAGCATCGGACACTGACGTAAACAAAATGCGCAAGTACGAATCGCCGTACTTGCGCATTTTGTTTAAAACTGAATACCTTTTCAGAGAGCGAGTTGCTCTGTTGAGGAGCTGAGGCCCCGGCGAATTTTATCCATTAGGGTTTCTTTCAGCGGACGGATGTGTATCGAAACCTTGCTGTCCTTTTTATTAAGAAATATTATGGAGGAGTGCAGCACTATAGCCACCCAGTCCTCAAACGGAACTATGGCGTGAATATGGCTCATCGGCAATCTGTGAAAAGGCGATTTCGGGTCTATGCTGCCTATTATGAGCTCGGCATTCATGTCGTCATCAAAATCCACGCTGATATTGTGGTTTTCTCCTGCCGCATCAAAAAGAAGCGGCATGTTCAGACAGTCCTGACTTTTGGGGGCTTTCTTGTATTGCTTGTATAGCGTATCTATCACTTGCTGTGTGATCATGACGATATGTGCTGTTAACCGTTTGTATTTCAGAATAAAATAGCATCGCAACCAGGCACTGCCTTGCACTGCTGTCTAAATAATAACCGCAAAATTAGCAAACTTGTTTTTGGATTAATAACATATTTAAAATATTTTTGCGGTTGTAACAAACATGTAACAATATGCCTCTCCCTTTTATTTCGCTGATTCTTCGGGAATATGTAATTTTGCAGGCGTTATGAGCATTTTTCGCATTTTTGTCGCGCTGACATTATGCTTCGGCGCATTTTGTTTCGCTGCGGCCGCTGATTCCACGAAGTCCTATAGCCGTTATATTCCGGAAGTCCATGCTACCATGCGTATGCAGTACGAGATATCCACCGAGGATGGCTATGGGCATTTCAATGTCCGCAATGCCAGAGTGAATATGAAAGGAAGTCTGACCGACTTTCTCGGCTACTTCCTGCGTGCCGATTTCAGCGACCGTGGCAAGTTTGTCATGCGTGATGCCTATGCCATAGTGCAGCCTGCCGCATCGCTCAGAATAATGCTCGGACAGATGCGCGTACCGCTGTCCGTAAGCGCCACGCGTTCAGTCCATGAGTATTGGTTTGCTCATAGTTCGCTTGTGAATCATGACATGTGGAGCTCGCGTAAGGTTGGCATAAAAGCCCGCTACAGCTTCCGTCTTGGGCAGGCTCCCGCTTTTGTGGAGGGGGGAGTCTTCAGCTCCTCATCCACAACCGACCACAAACCGTGGAGCAAGGACTATACGTTTGGCGCTGTGGGAGCCGCCACTTTCGGGCAGTGGACGCCGGAAGTCGGTTTTCAGTCCAACATGCTCGGAACGGTGCGCTGCAACCTCTGGGACGTTTCCCTAACCTGGACTGACGGCGCACTGTGGGAAGCTGAGATAGAGGGCCTCTGGAAAGGCTACAGCCACAACTCCGCACCTGCTACAAAGGCGTTCAACATAAAGGGACGCCGCTTTTTCCCGCTTCGCAGCCGCTTTGCCGACCGTATATCCGTCGACCTGCGGTATGACGGCGCTACCGACCTTTATGGCGCATCTGCCGATGACCCTGCAATTCTGGAGCTGACTCAGACTAAAAGACAGAGGATTACCGTCGGCTCTACGCTGGCCTACCTCAAAGGCCCCGTGCAGGCACATCTCAGGCTCAACTACGAGCAGTTTTTCCATAGCTCGCATCATAGCTATGACACCTCCGACAGCAATCGCCTCTGCCTTGAGCTAATGCTGCATTTTTGATTTGCTCATACGCCGCAGAATGATTAATTTTGTAGACTGAAAAGAGGTAGACTCGCCTTTGAAAATGGAAAACTTCATCGACATAGACGGCATTCGCCTTCATTACCGTACATGTGGGGTAGGGCCCGCCCTTATTCTCATGCACGGCTGGGGCTGCACTATGGACACCGTGGCAAGTATCGAGCGTACGGCTTCGGAAACCCATTGCGTATATAATATTGATTTCCCCGGGTTCGGGAAAAGCGATGAGCCCCGCGAATGTTGGGGCGTGGAGGAATATACCTGTCTTGTCGAGAAATTCGCATCACGCCTCGGCATTGTCAATCCTGTCCTGGTGGGGCATTCTTTCGGTGGCCGTGTGGGCATCGTGATGGCTTCGCGCAATCCTGTCGATAAGCTTATCCTTGTTGACGCCGCAGGCGTGAAACCGCGCCGTAGTCTGAAATATTATATTAAGGTCTACGGATTCAAGACCGCAAAAACATTGTGCCGTGCATTCCTCAGCCGCGAGAGGGCTGAAGCTGCTATCGAGAAATGGCGCAGCCGAAATGCTTCGGCCGACTATGCTGCCGCATCCCCGGTCATGCGGAGTATTCTCAGCAAGGTCGTCAACGAAGACCTGTGCCATCTTATGCCTGAAATCACGGCGCCCACTCTGCTCGTATGGGGTGAGGACGACACGGCCACACCCATTGCCGATGCCCGGCGCATGGAAAAGCTCATTCCTAATGCCGCCCTTGTGAGCTTTAAGGGCTGCGGCCATTACAGCTTCCTCGACAATCCCTGGCAGTTCGCCGCCGTGCTTCGCAGTTTTTTGAAATCCTGACTTTTACATTTTGCAATGCTGATTATACTATTCGCTGTAATGGTCGCGGCCATAGCCGCAGCAACCGTCTATGAACTGCGCCGCGACCTGATGATGCTGCAACAGAACAGCTACTACAACAAACGCTACTTCAACTGGCTCCGCACTTCAGGCGACACCACTTCGGCGTGGCGTATCGCGGCTCTGATTGTGTTCTTTCTCTGCATCGGGCCGTTCGGCAACAGAGCCGTTGCAATGGGGTTGGCCGGCGCGTTCGGAGTGGCTGCTGCATTAAAGCTCAGCACTGCCCGATATAAGAAACCCTTGGTATGGACCGCACGTGCATGCCGCATCTATGCCGTTATGGCGCTTTTGGTTCTGATTGCGGTCGGGGTTGCCATGCTCCTGTTCGGAGGCACCGCAGAAAGTAATCTCTATGCCGCCGCAATGGCTCTCCTGCTGTGCTACTGCGCCTCGCACATCGTGACTGTTTTCGCCAACTTCCTGCTTGCGCCTGTCGAGGCATACATACGCCGCGGCTACATCCGCGACGCATGCCGCCGCCTGCGGTCCATGGACGGGCTGAAAGTGATTGGTATTACCGGCAGCTATGGCAAGACCAGCACGAAGCATTATCTCCACCGCATTCTTTCGGAACAGTTCGACACGCTCATGACTCCCGGCAGCTTCAATACCACGCTCGGGGTCGTGCGTACCGTCCGCGAGTACCTCAAGCCTTACAATGAGGTCTTCATCGTAGAGATGGGTGCCAAAAATATTGGTGACATCAAAGAGATATGCGATATAGTCCATCCCTCCATTGGCATTGTCACGGCCGTAGGTCCTCAGCATCTTGAGTCGTTCGGAAGCATTGACAACGTGCAGCGTACCAAATTCGAGCTGGTCGACGCTCTCCCGGCCGACGGCGTGGCTTTCGTCAACAACGACTTCGAGCGTATAGCCGACCGCAAGGCCGACAATGTGCGCTGCGAGCGTTACACATGCCGCGACGCTGCCGGTGCCACCTGGCGCGCCACCTCTGTCAACTATGCCGCTGACGGCACATCCTTCACCGTCGAGGGCCCGGACGGTTATTCGCTTCAGCTCCATACCCGCCTTCTCGGCGAGGCCAACATCTCCGACTTGCTTGCCGCCGTGGCGGTAGCTCATACCCTTGGCGTTACTGACGAACGCATTCGTTATGCCGTGCAGCAGATTCAGCCTGTGGAGCATCGTCTTAGCATCAAGCGTACTCCCGGCGGCATTACTGTCATCGACGATGCCTACAACAGCAATCCCGTCGGATCCCGCATGGCTATGGAAGTGCTTGGCAGCATGACGGGCGGCAAACGCATAGTGATAACTCCGGGCATGATCGAGCTTGGAGAGCGCCAGTACGAACTCAATGCCGAGCTTGGACGCCACATCGCGCGCAATTGCGACCATGCCGTTATCGTAGGCCGCTACAACCGCGATGCACTCACCGAGGGAATCAAGGCGGAGAATAACGACGCGTTGAATACGCATATTGTCGACAGCTTTGCCGAGGCTCAGGCCCTGCTTGCAAAGATTGCCACGGCCGGCGACATAGTTCTTTACGAGAACGACCTGCCCGACACATTTAAATAAGAAACAGCAAACTGATACAAGAAATGAAGACAGTAATAGGGGTGTTCTTCGGAGGACGAAGCACCGAGCATGAAATATCGGTCATTTCAGCCAATCAGGCCATGGCCGCCATCGACGAGAACCGTTTTGACATCGTACCGGTCTACGTTACGAAGGACGGACGATGGTTCACGGGCGACGCTCTGCGCGACGTCGCTAATTTCCGCGACATAAATGCCTTGCTGCAGAAGTGTACGCAGGTGTATATGCGCCCTTCCTACGGCGATTACAACCTCTATCGCAGCAAGCACAAGATGTTTGGCAACGACGTTGTCGCCACTTTCGACGTCGCAATTCCCGTGTTCCACGGCAGCAACGGCGAAGACGGCATCTTCGAGGGTGTCCTTGAGACCATAGGCTTACCCTATGCCGGATGCAACACTCTATCGTCGGCCAACGGCATGGACAAGATCACCATGAAGATGATACTCCAGGCCAACGGCGTGCCCGTCGTTCCGTATATATGGTTCACCGACCGCCAGTGGGAGTCGTCGCGCGACAAACTCGTCGAAAAGGTCGAGAGCGAGCTTGGCTACCCTGTCATCGTGAAGCCTGCCAACCTTGGCTCCAGCGTCGGCATCGGCCGTGCGGCCGACCGTGCGCAGCTCGAGGAACGTGTGGTCGAGGCCACGCAGTATTCGGCCCGTATCATCGTGGAGCATATGGTCGACCAGTTGCAGGAAATCAATTGCTCTGTGCTCGGCGACTGCGACCAGTACGAGACATCCGTGCTTGAGGAACCCATCAAAAGCGGCGAGATTCTCAGCTATACCGATAAATATATGGGTGGCACCAAGGGGGCCACAGGCATGCAGGCCTCGCAGAAGCGCATCCCGGCCGACCTGCCCGAGGATGTGACCCGCCGCATTCAGTTCCTTGCCGGAGAAACGTTCCGCGTCCTGTCGTGCCACGGCGTAAGCCGCGTCGACGTCATCGTGGACCGCAGCAATGGCGAAATTTATGTCAATGAGATCAACACCATCCCCGGCTCGCTGTCGTTCTATCTCTGGGAGGCTACTGGCCTGAGCTTCCCGAAGCTTATGGAACGCCTTGTCAGCCTGGCACTTAAGCGTAAGCGCGACCAGAGCTACAAGACCGTTAGCTACGATCAGAACATCTTCTCGCTTGGTGGCGGTGTCAAAGGTGTGAAGGGCGCAAAGGGTGTCAAATCCTGATTCGTCCCGCCCCTGAAAAATATTTTTTCGAGCTAAGGTTTCCGCTATGTGTTGTGCTGCAATACATAGCGGAAACCTTAGCTTGAATTGCACCGCAGGAGTGCAAAAAATAGTTTTGAAAAATTAAAAAAAGGCCGTACCTTTGTATTGTGAACCTCGTAATACGACATATCGAACACCTGGCAATCACGCATAATTGCGTGATTTTGCCTGCTATAGGGGCGGTGCTGGCTCATGAGATGCCCGCGCGCTTCGATGCCTCGTCATGTCGTATGCTCCCGCCTCGGCGCGTGTTCACCTTTAACCCCGCCATCGACCACAACGACGGCACCCTCGTAGCAAGCATAGCCCGTGCTGAGGGAATGAGCTACACGCAGGCCACGCAGCTTGTCGAGAAAGAGACTCAGGCCATGAGGCTTGCCCTTGAGGCCGACAGCCGCCTCTCGCTCGGACGCGTCGGTACCCTCATGCGCGATGCCGACGGCTCGCTGCGCTTTGTGGCTGCTCCCGCCGTAGAGCTGTCGCCGTCATGCATGTGGCTCCCGGAGGTCGACCTGTCTCAGTTCGCGCTCAGGGAAGATTCGGAATCCATTCCTGCCGCATCTGCCCGCAGCCGTCGCCGCCCGCGCAATATTGTCGCCAGGACGGCACGTGTGGCCGCAGCTGTCGTGTTCCTTCTTGCGGTAGGCACTGCCATCCTTCGTCCCCACAAGCTTGAGAACCCGCAGTCCGCTTCGCTCGGCGTTGAGCTCCCGTCTGTTTCCCGTTCGGAAATTATCGAGATGCCTGCCGAAGCCAAGGCCCCTGTGATTCTGGTCCTGAGGCATGAAGCCGATGCGGTCACGCAGGTCGACACTGCCGCCCTTGCCGTGCGCCGAGCCGCAGCCGTGAAGCGTCCCGCCGCTGCCTCCCGCTATTGCCTGGTGGTCGCATCCCTGGAGAATGAACTTGAAGCCCGTAGATTTGTTGATAAGAATAGTGACACAACTCTCGGAATTCTCGTGAAGGACGGGCGCTACCGTGTGTATGCCGTTGAAGGTTCAAGCATTGCCGATGTCAACGAAAAGGCCGGCGTGCTGAATCTTTCCGCCCGTTTCCCGTCTTCCTGGGTGTGCAGAAAGTAAGAAACGGTTCTGATTATGGATAAACTCAACCAACTGCTCATTGAGCGTCACAGTATCCGTCGCTATACGGACCAGCCTGTCGACGCCGACGACGTGCGCCTCATTCTTCAGGCCGCACTCCTGTCTCCGTCATCTAAGAGCAAACGCCCCTGGCAGTTTGTCGTTGTCGAGAATCGCTCGACTCTCGACCGCCTTGCAGCCTGCAAGGATTTCGGCACCAAGCCTATCGCCACCTGCGCCTTTGCCGTTGTCGTGGCTGTGGATGCCGCGCAGAGCGACTGCTTCATAGAGGATGCATCCATCGCGGCTGCCTTCATGCAGCTCCAGGCCACGGAGCTGGGGCTCGGCGCTTGCTGGATTCAGGTACGCAACCGCTTTACTGCCGATGGCACCCCCGCCGAGGACATCGTGCGCGATACTTTGGGTATCCCCGAAAATCTTACGGTGGAGTGCATCGTAACGGTCGGCCACAAGGATGAGCAGCGCCGGCCGGTCGACCCCGACAAGCTGCTGTGGGAGAAAGTGCACATCGAGTCGTGGAAGCCTGTCGAATAGTTGTCGTAGGCTCCGGCAATGTAGCTACCCATCTGGCGCGTGGCCTGCATGCTGCGGGTGCGCGTATCCTTCAGGTATGTTCCCGCAATGCGGCTCATGCTTCCCGGCTTGCTGCCGAAGTCGGAGCTGAAGCTATCACCGATTTGCATTCTGTCAATCCCGGCGCCGACGTGTGCCTTATATCCACGGTGGACGGCGCCGTTGCCGATGTGGCTGCTACGCTTCCCCCCATGAAAGGCATTGTGGCCCACACGTCTGGTTCTGTGCCCATGGACGTGTTGCGCTGCGCATCAGACAGGGTAGGCGTCATGTATCCTTTGCAGACGTTTTCCCGCGACCGCAAGCTCGATCTCTCCAGCGTGCCATTCTTCAATGAGGCCTCCGACGATGCCACGCTCGCCCGTCTTGATGCCCTCGCTGGCATGATTTCCCGCAGCGTCCATCATGCCGACAGCGGCACGCGTCCTTTTCTTCACGTCGCGGGTGTGCTCGGGTGCAACTTCCCCAACTATCTGCTGGGGTGCGCGTCGCAGGTTCTTGCACATGGCGGCTACAGCCTCGACGTGCTCCGCCCGCTGCTTGAGGAGACGGTGGCGAAAGCCTTTGAATTCGGTCCCGAGGCATCGCAGACCGGCCCCGCCCGCCGTGGCGACAGCGCTACCATAGATCGCCACGCCTCCATGCTTCCCGACGCGCAGGCCGAGATTTATCGGATGTTATCACAAGCCATAACCGACCATTACAGCCGCAATGAGCAAGATTAATTATGATTTGTCGCGCATACGCGCCTTCGTGTTTGACGTCGACGGAGTGCTTTCACCCACCGTAGTGCCCATGCTTGACGACGGCCGCCCGGCCCGCATGGCCAATGTCCGCGACGGCTTTGCGCTCAAGGAGGCCGTACGCCGTGGCTATAAGGTCGCGGTCATCACTGGCGCCGATACGGAAGTTGTGCGCCGCCGCATGAATATGATAGGCATTCAGGATGTCTTTCTCGGCGTGGGCGACAAGCTGGGTGTTCTCCGTTCCTGGATGGATGAGCAGGGATTGCAACCCGCCGAGGTGGCCTATGCCGGCGACGATGTCCCGGATGCCGACTGTATGCGCTATGTCGGGCTAAGCGTGGCTCCCCGCGATGCCGACCCGGACATACGCATGCTCGCTGTATTCATCAGTACCTGCGACGGCGGCCACGGCGTTGCGCGCGAACTCATTCAGGAAACCATGCTCGCTCAGGGCTGTTGGCCCGCGAGCGCCAAAGCTTTCGGATAATGCAGAATTACATAGCACCCCCTCGTCTTTTCAGCTTCCGCGTCGTGCTGGCAAGTCAGTCGCCGCGCCGCCGCGAGCTCATCCATATGCTCGTCCCCGACCTTGAGCTGGCTCCGCCGCGAGATGTCGATGAGGATTATCCTGCCTCCCTTCCGGCCGAGGCTGTACCGGAATGGCTCTCGCGCCACAAGGCCGAGGCTTACGACGACTGCCTCCGCGACGGCGAGGTGCTTCTCACTGCCGATACCGTCGTCGTGCTCGACGGCGAAATCCTCGGCAAACCTGCCGACGAGGCCGACGCCTGCCGTATGCTGCGAAAGCTTTCGGGCCGCACTCACACCGTCGTGACCGGCGTCACCCTTTCTATGCCCGGCCGCCGCGTCAGCTTCTCGGAACACACAAAAGTAAAATTCGACCCGATTTCTGACTACGAGATAGAAGCATACGTCTCCACATTCCGTCCCCTCGACAAAGCCGGCTCCTACGGTATTCAGGAATGGATAGGCGCCGTAGGCATAAAAGGCATCGAAGGCAGCTTCTACAACGTAATGGGCCTCCCCGTCCACGCCGTCTACAAGCACCTGCAGGACCTCCAGTCCACCCTTAACGATTCCCCGAAAGCCTAAACCGCCAATGGATTTATAAAAATAAATGTCGGCGAATTGAGATCGCCGTCATTAGCCGAGGGTAAAGGAGCGACCGAAGGGCGCGACGTACCCTCGGTTGATACCCCCAAAGAAATCAACCCGCCGCATGGCGGGTTGCACAGTTTTAGTTCCTAAATAACTATGCTGGCGAGGTTTACGAAAATGTTTGATACAGAATGCGTAGTTCGTTTATTTTTTGTAATTTCGCATTAAATATGGCAATGGCAAACACAGACAAATCGAAATACTACCTCTTCATTGACGAGTGCGGAGACCATAACCTTTCAAAGTACGACCCGGGATTTCCGGTGTTTACTTTGTGCGGGATTCTTGTGTCCCGGCAGAATCTCAATGCGCTGAATAAGGCTTTTGAGGAATTGAAGATAGAGATATTCTGTACAAAAGATGTCGTTATCCATTCTGTTGACATCCGCAAATGGCGTGGCCCCTTTTCGGTCCTTGCTGATGAGGCATTAAGAGTGAGATTCTTTGAAGGCATTGAGAAGATATTGAGCCGAAATAATGCTTATGTCATCGTAAGTTGCACAATACTTAAAGAGCAACTCAGTAAATTCTGCGTCCGTGGCGAGGAAGATGACGTTTATGGTTTGTCTCTGTCATATCTGATCGAGAGAAGCATTTTCTGTGTTGACAATGAAATTCCGGGGAATACCATGCCTGAGATTTCCATTGTCGTAGAGCGACGAGGCAAGAAAGAGGATAACAAACTCCTGAACTATTACAACGGTTTACGCAATCGTGGCACAAAATGGGTTGTACCCGACCGATTAAGGGCAAGAATCAGCGACTTCAGTTTCAACAATAAGAAAGACAACATCATCGGATTGCAGATAGCAGACCTGATAGCGTACCCTGTTACCATCCATCTGCTTCACCCCGAAAGATGTAATCCATCATACGAAGCTGTAAAGCACAATATTTTCCAAGACAACGGAGTGCTGTTGGGGCAGAAAGTAATACCGCATTAAATAAAAAAGAGCTGTCTTACGACTGCTCTTTCCGACCGGGCGAAACCGATCCCTAAAATCGTTGCTCGCGCAAGCGAAGTATTTCTTTCAAGGGGAAACTACCCTCTGTGGATGCAAAGATAATAAATATTTTTTGATTTCCACAAAATTTTAACACGTTATTCCATCGAAAAGTTCTTGGGAAAGATTGGGAAAGATTCCAATAAGAGATGCAACGCCCATCTCCTCACTCCTAACTCCTCACTCCACACTCCTAACTCCTCAAAAATCCCTCCTCACTCGGCTCCGGATTGAAACCACTGACAGCACGCTGACAATTGCCATCAGCGCGGCTCCCGCCAGGATTGTAGGCCAGATGGACGTCGGAGCCGCCCCCACCGTAGCTAATGCCGGCCGCCATATCCCTGCCGCAAGTACCGCAACAATACATCCGCCCGCGAGGATAACGGCATTGACCGCCACCACCATGTGAATGTACGGACGCGCCACCTCGGCCGGAGAATAGCCCAACAGCATAAGCTGCCGCAGCTTGCCGCGGTTCTTTTGCAGCAGCAGGAAAATGCTGAGCAGAAGGATGAAGAACGCCAGCACGGAGATTATGGCTCCTACGGCCAGCACTATACCGGTGAAGAGGCGCAGCATATATGCGGCGGCAGAGTTGTCTATCTTGTCGCCGGCGATGTCAAGTCCGTTGTTGTCAAGGTACCGCGCGATGGCCGGGTCGCCCGGCTTGTCGGTCTCTATCACCAGGCGCGACGGTGCTTCCTGCGCGCTGCCGGGCGCGAAACGTTCGTTGGCCCAGTGCATGAACTCCTCAGGCACGGCTATGGTGTTGATTCGGGACGAGAATCCCGCTATGTGTCCGCGCATCACCGCCGTTTGGCCGTCGCGCCCGCGCAGCGTCAGCGTCAGCGGTATCATCCCTATCTCGTTTTCCCGCAGGGTGGGGAGCCCGCGCGTGGCCGCGAATCCGAAGTTGTAGAGCGAGAGATAGTCGCGCGACAGCACTATGGGCACGTCGGCCTCGGCGCCGTCGGCCGGGTCGAAACCCCAGTCGGCCGGCAACTTATCGAAGAACTCGGCGGGAAGGCTCTCGAAAAATGTCTCCGACGCGAGTCCGCGTCCTGCGAAATCAAGGCTGATGGCAGCCTTGAAGCGCGAGGCGGTGAATTCTCCCACGGCCTTTACCCAGGGCTGCGCTTTTAGGTCTGCTATCTCGTCGGGCGTGAATGACGTATTGCGGTCGTTGAATCCTATCTGCTTGGATACGACCATAAAGTCGCGGCTGCTCACGCTGCCGTCTGCTCCGAAGATGCCGGAGGCATCGCGGTAGAACTGTATCGCGCACAGCACTATGCTCAGGCCCACAAGCGATGCGAAAGCATATCCGCACGTCTGGGCCACACTGACATTGCGCCGCAACAGGCGCCTTACGAGTGCCGTATTCATAGCCGGAGGATTGTATAGTCGGTGATGTTGATGTTGTTGCCTACCGACGTTGCCACTATCGCGGCTCCCTGCTTGTCGGCCTCGCGCTGCACCATGGCTGCGGCCGCGGCGTTGTTGCGGGCGTCGAGATGGCTCACCGGCTCGTCGAGCAGCAGGAAGTCGAACGGCTGACACAGTGCGCGTATCAGCGCCGTGCGCTGCTGCTGGCCTATCGACAGCGTGGCCGCTTTTTCGTCGGCTTTGGTGCCAATTTCCAGTTCGTCGAGCATGGCTCTGATTTCAGCTTCGGATTTATATCCCGTCAGACTGTTCTTCAGCTGTATGTTCTCCATCACGGTGAGCTCGGGAAACAGCCGCATTTCCTGGGGCAGCAGGGCGAGCGACTTGCGCCGCAGCGCACAGCGTTCGGCAATGCCGATGTCGCGGCTGTCGCGCCCGTCGAATAGGATTTGCCCCGAGTAGTCGCTGCGGTTGCCGTAGATGAAACTGCATAGCGACGACTTGCCCGTACCGCTTTCGGCGCTGATGATGTAGCGCTTGCCGCGGTGCAGCTCCACGCGGTGGCGCCACACCTGCGACTCGCTCACGGGCGGCTCGGCCTCGCATCCGGCGAATACGCGGGGCAGAACGTCTACCAGTGTTATGGTTTCAATCATTGTTCAAGCTCCGATGCTTTCGCCACTATGCTGCGCTGCAGGGCCGTGTCGGTGGCAAGACGCAGTAGGCTCTCGATGAAGGGCTGCTCACTGCCGTCGAGGACTATGTCGGCATAGCCTTTCTCGTCTTTGGAGCGTGAATCCAGCTTGAAGCCGAAAGGCAGCCCGAGCCCCTGCACCAGTGCGTTGTTGCGGTCGGCGTCAACGAACAGTGCCATTGAATAGCCCTTGAACATGTCCTCGCGCACGGCGTCGTGCTTTGCTATCGGGTCGGTGGAGAAAATCAGCATGTCTTCGGTGTACGTCGCGTTTATGCATACGCCGTTGCCGAGATCCAGCGTCAGCATGTCGCCCTGCCTTTTGGCTCCGGGTAGCTGTGTGGCCGCCATGTCCAGGATTTCCATAGCCTTCGCTTTGTCATATTGCACGGTGACGGTGATGTGCAGGTCCTCTTTCTGAAGCAGCCGGCGATAGTCCGCGGGGAGTGCGTAGGCTATTGACAGGGTGCCGTTCCATGCATCGAGATATGGAGCTGCCGCAGGAGCCAGGCTCTTTTTGATCTGCTCCATGAACGCCCCTTTCAGCTTGCCGCAGGCAACGGCGGCGACGGTGTTCTCGGGAATGTAATTACAGAAAGAGGTATTGATGTTTTCGATGTATTCTTTTGTATCCATCAAGTCGCCGTTCTCAAAGTATGTTGTGCCCTCCATATGCATTTTTGCGCCGTCGAGCGTGATGTCGTACACGGGGTATGAGTTCATCATGAACGTAACGTCGCCCACGGGTGTATAGGCTGCGTACGGCATGTCCTTGAGTATCGCGCCCGTGTTCATCACGAAGGATGCGGCGGTCTCGTCGCTTGTAGAGAGCTTGCTCATAGCCTTGTGGCCGGATGCGGGCGCGTCGGCTGCGGCTTTCAGCACCTCCTGCACGTCTTCCACATCTTCGGCCATCCATAGCTGGTTGTCACGCAGGATGATGTTGTTTTCGTACACGCTGAATCCGTCTTTCTTCTCCGGGCTCCCGAGTTTTTCTTCCAGTCCGGCTGCCACGGCGTCGGGATGCGTCAGCAGGCATGTCATGAAAAAGTTGTGTCCGTAGCTGAAAACATAGATGTTCTGGCGGTCGACTGCCGGAAGCACTTTCAGAATGTCTTCCGTGTTGCGGCGCGTACGGCGCGTGCTCTGGTCGAGCAGCGCCTGCACGGTTTTGCCGGTTCCCCATTCGTTGCCTTCGAGTTTACACCCGGCGCTCTCAAGGATGGCTTTGGCGTTGAGACGGCCGATGAATCCCGCGTCGGCGGGGATGGTGTCGAGAATTTCGTCGTTGCCGCTGCGCGAGCATGCTCCTAACATGACTGCGACAGCCACGAGCACGGAAGTAAAGATTGCTGAATATTTCATAGTATGTGGTTGTTGATTCAACAAAAGTAGTAAAAAAACGAATAGGCCGACCTCTATCTCGTGAAAATTCCGTAAATTCGCATATAATTTGAAAGGAATGCCGAAATCTTACACATTTCTTGATCTTGACCTTGTGAACCGCCCTTATATGGCCGACATACGCGCCGCCCTTGACCGCGTGGCTGTGTCGGGACGCTATGTGGGCGGCCCGGAGGTGGAAGCGTTTGAAAATGAACTCGCTGCCGCTACGGGTACGCGCTATGCCGTGGGCGTGAGCAACGGACTGGATGCTCTGCGCCTCATATTCAGGGCCTACATATTGCTTAGCCGCCTGCAGCCGGGCGACGAAGTGCTCGTGGCCGCCAATACTTACGTTGCCAGCGTGCTTGCCGTCAGCGATGCGGGGCTGCGTCCCGTGCTTGTGGATGCCGACGGCGAGACCATGAACATGTCGGCCGATGCGGCCGCACGTGCTGTCACGCCACGCACCCGAGCCATACTGCCGGTTCATCTCTACGGCCGCACATGCTGGGAGGAAAAGATGAAGGACCTCGTGCGCGAGCACGACCTGATTGTCGTGGAGGATAATGCCCAGGCCATCGGAGCCCGTAGCGCCGTCAGCGGCATTGATGACAGGAGCCATAACACCGGCGCTCTTGGCCATGCAGCGGCTTTCAGTTTCTATCCCACGAAGAATATCGGAGCCTTGGGCGATGCAGGGGCCGTTACTACCGATGATTCGGAACTTGCCGCAACAGTCCGTGCTCTTGCCAACTATGGCAGCGACAGACGCTATCACAATATTTTCAAAGGCTTCAACTGCCGCCTCGACCCCCTTCAGGCAGCGGTGCTCCGTGTCAAGCTCCCGCATCTGGACGCCATTGGCAAGGCGCGCGACGAGGTGGCGACGGCCTATCTGGAGCACATCGTCAGCCCTTACGTCCGTCTGCCTCTGCCTTCGGTGGAGGGCGACTGCGTCTGGCATCAGTTTGTGGTGCGCTGCGACGCCCGCGACGAGTTGCGCGCTCATCTTGCCGCCAACGGAGTGCAGACCGACATCAATTATCCCTCGCCGGTGCATCGTCAGCCGTGCTATGAAAAAGAATTTGCGGGATGCAGTTTCCCCGTAGCGGAACGGCTTAGCGACACGTTGCTCTGCCTGCCGGTATCGGCATGCACCTCGGTCGCCGACGCCTGCGAGATTTCGGAAATCATAAACAGTTATGTCCCCGGACAATGATTGACAATTCTACTTTCGGTACACGTACCGCCCTTTTCCATACTTTCGGCTGCAAGCTTAATTTTTCGGAGACCTCGACCGTGGCCTCAATGCTTGCCGAGCATGGGGTGCGTCGTGCCACTCCGGGCGAGGAACCGGATTTTATAATCGTAAACTCGTGCAGTGTCACGGACCTTGCCGACAAGAAATGCCGGCAGACTATCCGTTCTCTCCACCGCCGCCATCCCGATGCGGCTATCGTCGTGACTGGATGCTACGCGCAGCTCAAGAGCGAGGAGGTGGCGGCGCTTCCCGGCGTGTGCATTGTGGCCGGCATCGACCGCAAGCTCGATATTGCCGATTTTGTCGACGCCTGGTGCGCCGACCATGCTCCGCGCACCCTCGTGCGCCCCACACGCGACATACGCGCATTCTCTCCATCCTGCTCGCGCGGCGACCGTACCCGTTACTTCCTCAAGGTGCAGGACGGATGCGACTACTGGTGCAGCTATTGCACCATTCCGGCTGCCCGAGGCCGTTCGCGCTCCGGCACGATTGAGTCAATGGTGCGTCAGGCCCGCGAGGCCGCGGCCGAAGGCGGCAAGGAGATAGTAATAACGGGCGTCAACATCGGCGATTTCGGCAAAGGCACGGATGAAAATTTCCTCGACCTCTGCCGGGCTCTCGACGGAGTGGACGGCATAGAGCGTTACCGCATATCGAGCATTGAACCGAATCTGCTCACCGACGAACTGATTGATTTCGTGGCGTCGTCGCGGCGCTTCATGCCTCATTTTCATGTTCCGCTGCAAAGTGGCGACGACGAGGTGCTTCAGCTTATGCGGCGCCACTACGACACGGCTCTGTTCCGCCACAAGATGGAACGTATCAAGTCGGCTATGCCCCATGCCTTCATCGGCGTCGACCTTATAGTGGGAGCCCGCGGAGAGACCGAGGAACGCTTCATGCGTTCCAAGGCGTTCGTGGAGTCGCTGCCGGTGTCGCGTCTGCACGTATTCACCTACAGCGAGCGCCCGGGTACCCGCGCGCTGGAGATTCAGCCCGTGGTGAGTGCAGAGGAGAAGCATCGCCGCACACGTATCATGCTCGGCGTCAGCGACCGCCTTTACGGCGCGTTTGCCGGACGTTTTGCCGGTACGGTGCGTCCCGTATTGCTGGAGCATCCGAAGGCAGGCCGCATGATGAGTGGCTTTACCGACAATTATCTGCGCGTGGAGGTGGAGGCTTCGCCGAGCCTCGACAACCGCATCGTGGATGTGCGCCTCGGCACTCCGGATGTAGCATCGGAGATTTTCAAGGATTGCACGCTGTTATGAATTTCCGGGACTATGAAAAAGACAGCTGTAATAATACTCAACTGGAACGGGGCGGCGCTGCTGCGCGAATATCTCCCGTCGGTGGTTGCCAACACCAATCCCGTTCTTGCCGACGTGATAGTGGCCGACAACGGCAGCACCGACGACTCGCTCCGTGTGCTTGCCGACGAGTTTCCGCAAGTCACGGTCTTGCCGTTCGACAGGAACTATGGTTTCGCCGAGGGCTATAACCGTGCGCTGGAGGCTACGGGCTATCCTTACACCGTGTTGCTGAACAGCGATGTGGCCGTGCGGCCGGGATGGGTCGATGCGCTCGTGGAATATATGGACTCGCATCCCGACGTCGGAGCCTGTCAGCCGAAGATTCTGAGCCATGCCGATCCTCGGAAGTTCGAGTATGCCGGCGCCTGCGGCGGGTATATCGACCGCAACGGCTATCCTTACTGCCGCGGACGCATATTCGACACCTGCGAGGAGGACGAGGGACAGTATGACGACGTGGCCGACATATTCTGGGCCAGCGGAGCCGCCCTGATGGTGCGCACCGACGTGTATCTGCGCCTCGGCGGCCTCGACCCGGCGTTTTTCGCCCATATGGAGGAAATAGACCTGTGCTGGCGCATGCTTCTTGACGGCCGGCGGTTGAGTGCCGTGCCGTCGTCGGTAGTCGAACACCTCGGCGGCGGTTCGCTGCCTGCCGGCAATCCGCGTAAGACCTATCTGAACTTCCGCAACAATCTTCTGATGCTGCACAAGAATCTGCCCGACGGGAGCCGCAGCCGTACGCTGCTGCGCCGCCGCCTGCTCGACGCTATGGCGTGGGCGCGTTTCGTCGTGGCTTTCGACTTCGCCAACGCCGGAGCCGTACTGAAGGCCCACCGCGATTTCCGCAGGATGCGCAGGCAGTACACCGTGCATCCGCAGCGCGATGTCCTTTCCGAGCGCGCCGACTGCCGCCGCAACATCATCATGGACTACTACCTACGGGGGCGCAAGAAATTCAGTCAGTTACTCTCAAAAAAATAACAGATGAAGCATTTTATTATCACCGTCGCCATGCTTGGCGCAAGCATCGCCGCATTCGGCTGGGGTCAGAAAGGCCATGACACTGTGGCATTCATAGCCGAAAACCATCTCACGGAGACCACCCGCGCGGCTGTCGATTCAATCCTCGACGGCAAGTCGCCCGTCTACTGGGCCAACTGGCTTGACAATGCCAGCCATACGCCGGAGTATGCCTACACAAAGACGTGGCACTATAAAAACGTCGATGCCGACCGCACTTATGACGATATGCCCGCCAATCCGGCCGGCGACGCCGTCACGGCTGTAAAGCAACAGATAGAGAAGCTGTCGGACCCCGCCACGACCAAGGCCGAGGCCGCACTCGCGCTGAAAATTCTCATTCACGTGACGGGCGACATGCACCAGCCCATGCACATGGGACATGCCACCGACCTCGGAGGCAACCGTGTGAAACTCAAATACTTCAACCGCGACAAAAACCTGCACGGCATCTGGGATACAGACCTGCTTGAGAGCGCACACCGCTGGAGCTACACCGAGTGGCAGCAGCAGCTCGACCGTCTCAACGACGTGGACGAGGCTCTGACGGTGCAGGGCAGTGTGGACGACTGGGCACGCGAGACCATGGAAATCACCCGCCGCTGCTACGATTTCTTCCAGCCCGGAATCAACGTAAGTTACAATCAGATAGCCTACTGGGCGCCCACCATCGAACAGCAGTTGCTTCGCGGCGGTCTGCGTCTGGCCCATCTGCTCAACACCATTTACGATCCGGACTATAAAAAAGCCGACTAATTTGCATTTTTAAGAAAAAAAGTCTTAAATTTGCAGTGAACTAAAAGGTGTAACCTATAAACGTTTCTAAAACAACAGATATATGTCAAAAGTAACAGTGATTGGCGCCGGCAATGTAGGCGCTACATGTGCTAATGTACTTGTCACCAACCAGGTGGCTGACGAAGTTGTGCTTCTCGACATCAAGGAGGGCGTTTCCGAAGGCAAGGCCATGGATATCATGCAGACCGCCAGCATCCTCGGCATCAACACCCGCCTGAAGGGCGTGACAAACGACTATGCCATGACCGAAGGCAGCGATGTGGTTGTCATCACTTCCGGCATACCCCGCAAGCCCGGCATGACCCGTGAGGAGCTTATCGGCGTGAATGCAGGCATCGTGAAGAGCGTCATGGACAACGTGCTCAAGCACTCGCCCAACGCCATCATCATCTGCGTGTCGAACCCCATGGACACCATGACCTATCTTATCCACAAGACCAGCGGCCTGCCCAAGAACCGCATCATAGGCATGGGCGGCGCTCTCGACAGCGCCCGTTTCCGCTACTTCCTGAGCCTGGCTCTGGGTGTCAACATCACCGAGGTGGAGGGTATCGTGATCGGCGGCCACGGCGACACCACCATGATTCCTCTCGTACGCTATGCCGCACATCGCGGTCTGCCCGCTACGGAACTCCTCGACAAGGAGACTCTCGACAAGGTAGCAGCCGACACGATGGTTGGCGGCGCAACGCTCACCAAGCTCCTCGGCACCAGCGCATGGTACGCTCCCGGTGCAGCCGCAGCACAGCTCGTTGAGGCTATCCTCCACGACGAGAAGAAGATGATCTCGTGCTCGGCCATGCTCGACGGCGAATACGGCCAGAGCGACATCTGCATCGGCGTTCCCTGCGTTCTCGGCCGCAACGGTATCGAGAAGGTCGTTGAGTTCAAGCTCAACGACGAGGAGAAGGCTCTCTTCGCCAAGAGTGCCGAGGCTGTCCGCAAGACCAATGCTGCTCTTGCCGGCGCCCTCTAAGGCACACGCTTCCGACAATTAAAGATCGGAGGCGGGAGATCTGTACGAACTTCTCCCGCCTCTGATCTGTTTTTTAACTATATATTAATAAGGATATGAAGAAAAATTTTCTGATGATAGCGGTTGCCGCCATTGTTCTGACCGGATGCGGCAAGACGCAGAAAGCCGTGACTGAAACTGAAAATGCAACTGTCGAAGCCGAAACCCAGGCTGCCGCGCAGAGCGTGACAAATATAAACGAAGTGCTCGGCGAGGCTACCGGCAGCGTGGTTGACCTCACCAACGACGAGGCTTTCCGTCCCGGAGTAAAGGTGGAGACACTTACCGTGCTCGACTTCAACGCTACATGGTGCGGACCGTGCAAGATGCTTCATCCCGTTTTTGAGGCCGCTGCAAAGACATTTGCAGGCAAGGTGCGCTTCGTATCGGTCGACATCGACAATCTGCCTGAGACAGCCGCGGCCTACGACGTGCAGGCCGTTCCGACCGTCGTGCTGATACGTCCCGACGGCACTACCAAGCGCTACGTAGGCACTCAGGAGCTTCTCCCTGCCGAGAATTTCGACAAGATCATCAGCGAAAACCTCTGATAATATGACGCAGAAGGAGATAACCGACAATGTGCGGGACCGCCTCGGCATCGAACGGCTCAATGCCATGCAGCGGGCCATGCAGCAGGTGAAATCGAAACGCATAGTGCTGCTCGCCCCCACGGGTTCGGGCAAGACTGTAGGCTTCGCTTTGCAGTTGCTTCGGGCCGTCGGTGGGCCGTGCGGCGACGTGCAGGGTGTGGTTATCGCTCCTTCGCGCGAGCTTGTCATACAGACGGCCGAGGTGCTCCGGCGCCTGGCCGTCGGCCTGAAGGTTTCGGCTCTGTACGGCGGTCATTCCGTGACGGAGGAGAAGGGGACACTCAGTGTCACGCCTGACATCGTCGTGGCTACTCCCGGCCGACTGCTCGACCACATGCAGCGTGACCGCATAGACCTGTCGGGAGTGCGTGCCCTGGTGCTTGACGAGTACGACAAGGCGCTTGAACTCGGCTTTCAGGACGAAATGAGCCGCATCGTGAAGCGTATGCGTCATCTTTCGCTTGTCATCCTGACTTCGGCCACAGAATTGCCGGAGTTACCGCCGTTCGTAGACATGAAGGAGGCCAAAGTGGTGGATTTCCGCGATGCGCCTTCCCTTGCCACGGCGCGCGGCGCCGTGGACGTCATGCGGGTGGAGTCTCCGACGGCAGACAAGCTTGAGACACTGTCGCACCTGTTGCACTCATTGCCCGACCGCAGGGTGATAGTGTTCGTGAACTACCGCGATGCCGCCGAGCGCGTATATAACGCAATGAAGAAGAGTTCGCTGCCCGTCGGACTGTATCACGGCGGCCTTGACCAGATAGACCGCGACAAGGCCATTGTGCGTCTGAACAACGGCACGACGCCGATACTTATAGCCACCGACCTCGGTTCGCGCGGCCTTGACATAGATGCCGTGGACGCCGTGGTGCATTACCACATGCCCGGCTCGCAGGAAACGTGGACACACCGCAACGGACGCACCGCGCGCATGGGTGCCTCCGGCTCCGTCTACGTCATTGAATCGCCGGCCGACGATGTTCCGGAATGGGTAGTTACGGAGCGAGATTATGTACCGACTACGCCTGACGGGCGGGTTGTAAGCCATACGGCCACGCTTTTCTTTGACGCGGGCAAAAAAGACAAAATTTCGCGCGGCGACATAGTGGGCTATCTCTGCCAGCAGGGTGGGCTACCGGCTGCGTCGATAGGTAAAATTGATTTGCGCGACCGTTTCGCATACGTGGCGGTACCTGCCGAGGCTCTTAAACCACTGCTTAAAGATCTTGCCGATAAAAAGCTAAAAGGCAAGAAGGTAAGAATGAGCGAGGTTAAATAGTATGTGGCCTTGTGCCTTATGCTGTTCGCTTCTCTTTCATCTTACAAAACCAATCATATTTCACATACATGGCTACAAAGCAATTTCATCGCTATATGCCCACAAAGGGCTACGATCTTTACTGGATTCTGCTTATCTACCTTGTGTTAGGTTTCTTCTACCCCGTCATCGGCTTGCTCGCGCTGATCTGCATGATAGCTCCGGTGGCTTTCGCCGTAAGGCGCGGCAGATGGTGGTGCGGCAATGCATGTCCCCGCGGCAGTCTTTACGACCGCTTCCTTGCCAAATATTCGCCGCATCGCCCGATACCTAAATTTGTGCGTACATTCGGCTTCCGTCTATTTATGGTGCTGTTCATCTTCACCATGTTCGGCATACAGATGACACGCGCGTGGGGCGACTGGAATGCCGTAGGCCGTGTGTTCTGGACCATCATTCTCATTACGACCATAGTGGGCGTGACGCTCTCGTTCATTTACGCGCCGCGCACCTGGTGCTCGTTCTGCCCGATGGGTACGCTGTCGTCGTGGGTATCGCCTAAAAAGACTCCGCTTCCGGCCGGTTTCTCCAATATCCATGTGGCCGACACATGCCAGATGAAGTGCAAGAGCTGTTCGCGCGTATGTCCCATGCAGCTGACGCCCTACGACAGCCGTGGCGCCGAAAGCGGCTATCTGCATGCCGACTGCATCAAGTGCGGCAAGTGCGTGATCGCCTGTCCGATAAAGATTATGAATCTGAAGGCCGGACATTAATAGCGATTATACAAAAAACAGCCGCATGCTGATACCTTGGCATGCGGCTGTATGTGTTTTTGTGCGCGAGAGTGTGCTGGCCGAGCTTGGCTCGATGCGGGTCACAAGGCAACCCTGACGTCGGGGACTATCACCTAACACAACGGGTGTGGGGACTATCACCTAACACAACGGACGTGCGCATCCTGTCGGAGAGATGCCGGCTTCTCTCCGTTTCCGCTGTGTTTGTTAGTTTAGAGTTTATAGTGTATAGGTAAGAGGGGTGCTTCCGATACCATCATCATGTGGGGTGACGTCCAGCTGGTAACGTCAACATGCCGAAGGCATGTCCCTACGGGTCAGGGTGTTGGCAACGGGGAGTTAGGAGTAAGGAGTGAGAAGTGAGAAGTGAGGAGTGAGGAGTGAGGGCCGGCGCGGGCGGGGTGTGCGCGGGGCTTCGTGCAGTGAGGAGTGAGGAGTGGGGAGTGAGGAGTTGCGCGGTCAGTAACCGTCTTTGCGCCTGTGGCGGCTGTACCGGGGTACAGCCCTACAATTTGTGCGCGGCGGCACGCCGTGCAGTGTGAAGTTAGGAGTGTGGAGTGAGAAGTTGCGCCTGCGGTGGCGACCTGGATGATGCAGCTTAGGGTGCAACGGTTGTTGAGGAACAGGGCGTAGTGGAGGAGCAGGCGGCTGATGGCGGCGTGCTCGATAGCGAGAAAAAATTTGCATTTTTGCCAGAAAAATCTTTAGTTTCGGGGGCAGGCCCAATAAGTCTTATAAATCTTATAAGTCTTATAAATCCTATAATTTAGTTATAATTCTTATACATATGTGACCGAGGGGTGTACAGGGGTGTACGGAATCGGACAGATCGGGATGGGGAGGTGCGTTGGTTTTCAGCACGTTAGGAGTTTGGCACGGTATGTGCCAATAGTATAGTGTGTAATTTATTTTGTAATGGACAGACAGATACCGAAAGAGGAGATAATGCGCAAGAAGCGCGCGATGTGGATAAAGGTGGGAGCCGGAGTGCTTTCGTTCTTTATTATAATATATGTGTTGAGTCTGCTGGTGGAGCCGAGCATCGACATGAAGGATGTGAAGGTGTCGACAGCTGACCGCGGCACGATAAACAGTACAATCAGCGCTACGGGCAAGGTGGCGCCGGCGTTCGAGGAGATAATCAACTCGCCTATCAGTACGCGGATAGTGGAGGTGTACTGCAAGTCGGGCGACAGTGTGAACACGGGCACGCCTCTGCTGCGGCTCGACCTGGAGAATGCCGAGAACGAGCTGGACAAGATGCTGGACGAAATAGCGATGAAGCGCCACCTGCTGGAGCAGCAACGCGCCAACAACGCCACACAGCTCAGCGACCTGGCGATGCAGATAAAGGTGAAGGCGATGGCGGTGGACCGCATGGCGGTGGAGCTGCGCAACGAGCGATACCTCGACAGCCTCGGCTCGGGCACGGGCGACAAGGTGCGGCAGGTGGAGCTTGCGTACCGCACGGGGCAGCTGGAGCTGGAGCAGATGCGCGAGCGCCTGAAGAACGAGCAGCGGGTGGCCGACGCCAACCTGCAGGTGCGCAACCTGGAGCTGAACATCAGCGACAAGAACCTGACGCAGATGCGGCGCACGCTGGAGGACGCCAAGGTGTGCGCCCCGCGTAACGCTACCCTCACATACATCAACGACCAGGTGGGCCAGAAGGTGGCCGAGGGCGAAAAGATAGCTATACTCTCCGACCTGACGCACTTCAAGGTGGACGCGGAGATAGCCGACGCATATGCCGAGCGACTGAACGTGGGCAGCCAGGCGGTAGTGAAGATAGGAAGCACGGAGCTGAAAGGGACGGTGTCGAACGTGACGCCACAGTCGGCCAACGGCGTGATACACTTCAGCGTGCGCCTCGACAACGACAGCCACCAGCGTCTGCGCGCGGGGCTGAAGACCGACGTGTATGTGCTGAGCGACGTCATAGAGGACGTGGTGCGCATAGCCAACGGCAGCTACTACACGGGGCCGGCGGTGTACGAGCTGTTCGTGTTCAGCGGCGACAATCGTCTGGAACGGCGGAAGGTACGCCTGGGCGAATCCAACTACGAATACGTGGAGGTGGTGGAGGGTCTGCATCCCGGAGACCGCGTGGTTATAAGCGACATGGCACCATACAAACAGCGTAATACTCTGAAAATAAAATAACAACAAAATAAAAAAACGACAATGGCACTTATCGAACTGAAAGAAGTGAGCAAAATTTTCCGCACGGATGAGGTGGAAACAACCGCACTGGAGAACGTAAACATCAACGTGGACAAGGGAGAGTTCATCAGCATAATGGGCCCCTCGGGCTGCGGCAAGTCGACGCTGCTGAACATCATAGGTCTGCTCGACAGCCCCACGACCGGCACCGTGACGCTGGACGGCAAGAGCATGGCCGGCCTCGGCGACAAGGCCCTCTCGGCCTTCCGCAACGCCAAGCTCGGCTTCGTGTTCCAGAGCTTCCACCTCATCAACTCGCTGAACGTGCTGGACAACGTGGAGCTTCCCCTACTCTACCGCCCGGGGGTAAGCGGCAGCGAGCGCACGCGCCTGGCGAAGACCGTGCTGGAACGCGTGGGCCTGAGCCACCGCATGAAGCATCATCCCGGTCAGCTGTCGGGCGGTCAGTGCCAGCGCGTGGCGATAGCCCGCGCCATCGTGGGCAACCCGGAGATTGTGCTTGCCGACGAGCCGACGGGCAACCTGGACTCGAAGATGGGCGCGGAGGTGATGCAGCTGCTGCATGAGCTGAACAAGGAGGACGGACGCACGATAGTGATGGTGACGCACAACGAGGAGCAGGCGCGGCAGACTGACCGCATCATGCGCTTCCTGGACGGAAGGCAGGTGGTGTGAAGGGTTTAAGGTTTAGAGTTTAAGGTTTAAAGGAGTTAAAAAGTTAAAAAGTTAAAAAGTTAAAAAGTTAAGAGAATACCACTTTGGGGAAAACCCAACTATTTCTCTTTCCTTTCATCTTTTTTCTCCTATTCTTTCCTACCTTACTCTCCTATTCTGCCTTACACTACTTTTCTATCCTTATTTAATTATCACCTAATTCTTTCTAAGATAAGCGATGAAATTTGAATTATTGCGACAGACGTGGGCGCAACTGCGGACGCAGCGGATGCTGACGGTGCTGAGCATCACGGGCAGCGCCCTGTCGATATTCCTGATAATGGTGGCCGTCATCATGCAGGAGGTGAAGGTGATGCCGTTTGCTCCGGAGAGCAACCGCGACCGCTTCATGCACGCGAAAAACGGCAGCGTTGTCCGGCTGGATCATGAAGAGCTGCAGAGCAACGGCGGCGTGAGTTACAAGTCGGCCATGGAGCTGTACGGCAAGCTGAAGAAGCCGGAAGCCGTGACAATCTACCGCAGCTACACCGAGGCGTGCGCCGTGGCCGTGCCGGGCGGACAAATCATCACAGCCGACCAGCTATGCACCGACGCGGAGTTCTGGAAGGTGTTCGACTTCAGTTTTATCTCCGGCAAGCCGTACAACAAGGCCGAATTCGACGCCGGCATGCCTATGGCCGTCATCACGGAGAGCATTGCGCGCAAGCTGTACGGCAGCACGGACGCGGCAGGGCGCGAGATGCTGGTGAACTACGCGCCATACCACATAGCGGGCGTGGTAAAGGATGTGTCGCCGCTGGCCGACTGCGCCTATGCACAGGTGTGGGTACCGGCCACCGCAGGCAACGACATGGAGAACACCTGGTGCGGCGACTTAATGGGCGGCTTCTGTGCAACGATACTGGCAAAGAGTCCGGACGACTTCGACGCCATACATAGCGAGGTGCAGGAAAGCTACCGACAATACAACAAGGAATTAGAGCCGCAGGGCTGGAAATTCGTCTCGCGCAACCGCCCCTATACACAGGCCAAGAACGCCGTGGGCTCGTATGCCAACATAGAGCCCGACGAGGACGCCGCGCGGCTGCAACAGTACATCATCTACCTTGTGCTGCTGCTCGTACCGGCGATCAACCTCAGCAGCATGACCGACAGCCGCCTGCGGCGCCGTATGGCCGAGAACGGTGTGCGGCGCGCCTTCGGCTGCACGCATCTCGAGATGTTCGGGCAGCTGATAGGCGAAAACCTGCTGATAACCATCGCCGCGGGCATCATAGGGTGGATACTGAGCATAGCGTTCGCCATGATGTACGGCGGCTTCCTGTTCCGCGGCATCAACAGCGACGTAATCCCCACAGTGGACGTCGGCATGCTGGTGCGTCCGAGCATCTTCCTCACCGCCATGCTTTTCTGCTTCATTCTCAATCTGCTCAGCAGCAGCCTCCCGGCGTGGCGCGCATCGCGCCGCGACATCGTGGAGGCGCTCAGAAAATAACTACTGCAACCATGAATCAAAAGATATTCACCCTGATACGCAACGAGTGGCGCAGCAATCTGTGGCTATACGTGGAGATGCTGATAGTAAGCGTAGTGCTGTGGTTCATCGTGGACCAGTTCAATGTCACCTACCGCCTGCAAAAACGTCCTACCGGCTTCAACACGGAGCACTGCTATCGAATCAAGCTTAACCAAGTGGACCCCAAAAGTCCGGAGTTCAAGAATATAGAGAGCGACGAAGAATACCTGAACCAACGCCTCGACCTACTGAAGCGGCTGCAAAGGCGTCCGGAAATAGAGGCCGCGTCCTTCTCCTTCACAGGCCACCCCTACAACTTCAGCAACAGCGGCGGCACATACACCGTTGATACCCTCACCGCCACAGGCTACTGCATACGGCGCGTGGTGACACCCGACTTCGTGCGCGTGTTCCGCTACAGAGGCATCAACGGAGAGACACCCGAGCAACTCGCCGAGCTGCTGGAACAGGGCAAGGCGCTCGTGAGCGACAACCTGATGTCGCTCAACTATAAGGACATGCAGTCGATGGCGCCGCTTGTGGGACGCAGCATATATGAGAACTACGACAGCCTCGAGACTAAGGAGATAGGAACGGTAATCCGACCCGTGCTATATTCCGATAATATGCAGGGACAGATGAACCGCAGCGTCGTGATTCCGGAATTATGGGCATACAGCGGCAACGAATTGTGTGTGCGCGTACGCGAAAACATGGATCACGGCTTCGCCGAAAAGCTGATGGCCGACGCAGGCAAGCAGCTGCGCGTAGGCAACATGTACATCAGCGGCGTAGAGTCGTTCGATTCCATACGCGAAAAATACATGTACTACGACAACCTTCAGCTCGCCATGATGCTCACGGGTATGGGCTTCGTGCTCATCAACATCTTCCTCGGGCTGCTGGGCACATTCTGGTTCCGCACGCAGCAGCGTGTGCGCGACCTGGCCATACGCAAGGTCAGCGGCGCGACGCGGCGCCAGGTGTTCGCCCTGCTCATAGGCGAAGGCCTGCTGCTCCTGAGCGTGGTAACGCCCTTAGCGCTGCTGATCGACGCCAATCTGGCGCACCTGGAGCTTAACGCCTATTATGAAGGCGGCTTCCTGAGCTGGGACCGCATACTGCTGTGCGGCGGCATCAGCTACCTGCTGATGGCATTAATGATATGCTTCGGCATCGCCATCCCGGCGCGCCGCGCCATGCGGATAGCGCCTGCCGAGGCCTTAAGAGACGAATGATATGAACATACTGAAACAAACCTGGGCGCAGCTGCGCTCGCAACGCATGCTCACAGTGCTGGGCATCACGGGTACCGCACTCTCCATCTTCCTGATAATGGTGGTGGTGATGATACACCAGATAAAGATACTGCCTTTCGCACCCGAAAGCTACCGCGGACGCATGCTGCATGTGATATATGCCTTGATTGAGTGCGAAAACGGCTCAGCATCAGGCGGAATGAGCTATGAGTTCGCCAAGAGCATAAGCGATGACCTGCCGTCGGCCGAGGCTGTCGCCATATATCAGACAGACTGCTCCAGCGAGATTGCCAAGGTGCCCGGCATAGGCAAGACGAAGCTCGACTTCCGCGCCGTGAACGACAAGTTCTGGCATGTATTCGACTTCCGTTTCCTCCAGGGCAAGCCCTTCGACAAAGCCGACTTTGACGCCGGGCTGCCCAAGGCAGTGATAACACGCAAGGCGGCTCTCAAGCTTTTCGGCACGGAGAAGGCCGTGGGTCGTGAGTTCCGGAACGGAAGGCATAACTACCGCGTGGTCGGCGTGGTGAATGACGTTTCCACCCTTGCCGACCGGGCATACTCGGAGGTGTGGATTCCCGCCACGTGTTCGCGCATCATTAAGGACAACTGGACAAGCAACGGCATGATGGGATATTTCTCCTTCACCATTCTGGCCCGGGAGGCAAAGGACTTCGACAAGATACGCAAGGAGTACGACGACAATGTACGCCGCCATAACGACAGAATCAAGACCACAAGGTGGAAATACAACCCGCTGGGGCATCCCTACGACCAGGAGACACAGGCCACGGGATTATGGAGCAACCAGAAGCCGGATGTGGAAAAGGCGCGTCGTGAGCGACTGGTCATTTACCTCATTTTGCTCATCGTGCCGGCGATAAACCTCAGCGGCATGACGGAGAGCCGTCTGCGTCGCCGCGTGGCAGAGATAGGCGTGCGCAGAGCCTATGGCAGCACTCGCGGTGGAGTGTTCGGACAGCTCATAGGCGAGAGCCTTATCATCACTTTGGCCGCGGGAGTGATAGGCTGGCTGGCAAGCATAATATTTGCGCTGAGCTTCAGCAGCGACATATTCAGCGACGGCGAGAGCTGGTCGGCAGTCAGCAGCAACCCGCCGGAAGTAAGCCTGGACATGCTGGTGCAGTGGCCGGTATTCTTCACCGTATTAGGATTCTGCTTCATCCTTAATCTGCTGAGCAACAGTCTGCCGGCATGGCGCGCCTCGCGCAACAGCATTGTCAGGTCGCTGGCGGGGGAATAGTTTAAGGTTTAAGGTTTAAAGTTTAGAGTATGAGCCAAAAGATATTCGCGCAGATGCGCAACGAATGGCGCAGCAATCTGTGGCTGGCAGTGGAGCTGCTGGTAGTCAGCGTGGTGCTGTGGTATGTGCTGGACTTCGTTTACACCCGCGCGGCACTGTACGTAAGGCCGATGGGTACTGACGTAGAGAACTGCTTCCTGATAAAATATGATGCCGAGGAGACTGATGAAGAAAAGCCCATCAGCTTGACCGATGCATATGTTCAGATACTCGACCGTCTGAAAAGGCATCCCGACATTGAGGCAGTCTGCCTCAACAGTATGGCATATCCCTATAGCGGAAGCTATTGGGGGGGAATGATAGCTGTAGACACACTGAATCTTGAATCGTACACACGCTACGTCACACCCGACTTCGTGAAAGTATTCCGTATCCGGGGCCTTAAAGGAGAAAGCGAGAAAGACCTCGCACGGATGCTTGAGGAGGGTAAGGTGATAATCGCTGGAGATATAACAAGACATAATTTTGACCCGCTGGCGCTTATCGGCAAAAGAGTAATTGTAAACGGCGACTCACTGAATTCCAAGGAGATAAGCGCAGCAATAGCCCCTATACGAAGGGATAATTATGACGATAGAAAATATGACGGAACCACGCTCATACCCATGCTTCCCGAAGACTACAACACGGCAGGCGATTTCTGTGTGCGCGTAAAGCCCGGCGCGGCGGCGGACTTCGCCGAACGGTTCGCCGAGGTGGCCGACAAGGAATTCACCGTAGGGCGATTCTTCGTCGACGACGTGAAATCCTTCGAGACACTGCGCGCCGACCGCCTGCGCGGCGAAAATTTCAGGATACGAAACTACGTGATACTGATGGGCTTCCTGCTCATAAACATCTTCATGGGACTGCTCGGTACGTTCTGGTTCCGCACGCGGATGCGCGTCAAGGACATAGCCATGCGCAAGACCGTCGGAGCTACCGAGAAGCAGATATTCCGTCTGCTGATAGGCGAGGGACTGCTTCTGCTGACCGTCGTCACACCTATCGCACTGCTGATCGACGCCAACATAGCCCACATGGAGCTTAACACCATGCTCGACGGAGAGTATTTCAACTGGACCCGTGTGCTCCTGTGCGGCCTCGCGGCCTACGCCCTTATGGCTCTCATGATATTTCTCGGCATAGCCATCCCGGCCAGGAACGCCATGAAGACGGCACCCGCCGAAGCACTAAAAGACGAATGATGCGACACTTTTTCATACTTATATACATCCTCTGCCTCTGCGCCGCCGGCGCAGGGGCAGAAACCCGCGCGATAACCCTCGACGAGGCGATCGCCACGGCCCGCACGGGCAGCGTGGACGCCGCCGTGGCGCTCAACGAACTGCGCACGGCCTACTGGGAGTACCGCACTTTCCGCGCCGACCTGTTGCCGGAGGTTAATTTTCAGGCCACACTGCCCTCCTACCGCAAGAACTATTCGAGCTACCAGCTGGACGACGGAAGCTACACCTTCGTGCGCAGCAATGTGCTGCAGATGACAGGACAGCTCTCCGTGGACCAGAACATATGGCTGACGGGCGGCACGCTGTCGCTGAACACGTCGCTTGACTATCTGAAGCAGCTCGACGGCAATAAATTCGGCCGCTTCATGTCGGTGCCGGTGGCGCTTACCCTCAACCAGCCCATCTTCGGCACCAACCATACGAAATGGAACCGGCGCATAGAGCCCGTGCGGTACGAGGAAGCCAAGGCGCGCTTCATGAGCGCGAGCGAGGAAGTGGCTATGCAGGCCGTCAACTATTTCTTCGCACTGCTGCTGGCAAAGGAGACGCTCGGTGCCGCCGAGCAGAACCTCGCAAATTCCGAGAAGCTCTATGAGGTGGCGCAGGCCAAGCGCGCCATGGGCCAGATCAGCGAGAACGACCTGCTGCAACTGCGCCTGAACCTGCTGACGGCGCGCGGCACACTGACCGACGCCCGCAGCAACTACAAGGCACGCATGTTTCAGCTCCGCACATTTCTGAGCCTCGACGACGACGTGGAGCTCGACCCCGTACTGCCCGAGAACATACCGCATGCCACGGTGGGCTATCAGGAAGTGCTGGATAAGGCGCTGGAGCGCAATTCGTTCGCCCGCAACATCAGGCGGCGGCAGCTCGAATCGGACTACGCCGTGGCAAAGGCCAAGGGCGACATGCGCGAAATTACCCTCTACGCGCAAGTGGGATTCACCGGCACAAGCGACCGGTTCCGCGGAGCCTACGACCCGCTGAAAGACAATCAGGTGGTGGAGCTCGGTTTCAGGATTCCGATTGTGGACTGGGGCAAGCGGCGCGGGAAGGTAAAGGTGGCGGAAAGCAACCGCGAGGTGGTGGCGAGCCGTCTGCGCCAGGAAGAGCAGAACTTCAGGCAGGACATATTTCTGCTGGTGGAGCGCTACAACAACCAGCGCGAACAGCTCGACATCTCGGCGGCATCGGACACCATAGCCCAACGCCGCTACCACACCAATGTGGAGACGTTCATGATAGGCAAAATATCCACTCTCGACCTCAACGACTCGCAGAGCCGCAAGGACACATCGCGTCAGGAATACATCAACCAGCTGTTTTACTTCTGGTATTATTACTATCAGCTGCGCAGCCTGACGCTTTGGGATTTCGCCACACGCAGCGGAATCGACGCCGATGTGGAGAAGATGGTTCGGTGATAGTTGATAGTTTATAGGGGATAGGTAAGAGGGAGGCGACTTTATAATCTCTTGACTTCTTAACTCTTTAACTTTTCACCCTCTCTTACCTATCCCCTATAAACTATCAACTCCTTACATGCCCCCTTACCTATCCCCTATAAACTATCAACTATTAGAAAAAAATGAGTAAATTTGCAGCCAAATGATACTGATAGCCGATGATGACAGCGCCATCCGGCTTTCGCTGAGCATGCTGCTCAAGAAAGCCGGGTATCAGACCGTAGCCGTAGCCACTCCGGCCGAGGTGATGGAGACAGTGCGTGCCGACGCCCCGCAGGCGATTCTGCTGGACATGAACTTCTCTCACTCGACCAGCGGCGACGAGGGGCTGACCCTGCTGCGCCAGATCAAAATCTTCAGGCCGTCGGTACCGGTCATCCTCATCACGGCCTGGGGCAGCATACCGCTGGCGGTGGAGGGCATACAGGCCGGAGCATTCGACTTCATTACAAAGCCCTGGGACAACCACGCCCTGCTGCAACGGCTGAGCACCGCACTCGGAATAAATGCCGCGAACGATGCGGGAAGCTTCGACCGGTCGCGCATCATAGGCGAAAGTCCGGCTCTGCTGCAAGTGCTCGACACCGTGCGGCGCATCGCCGCAACGGACGCGCCGCTGCTGATAATGGGCGAGAACGGCACCGGCAAGGAGCTGATAGCCGAAACGCTCCATACCAACAGCCGGCGACGCAACGCACCGTTCGTAAAAGTGAACCTGGGCGGCATATCGAGGTCGCTCTTCGAGAGCGAGATGTTCGGCCACAAGCGCGGAGCCTTCACGGGCGCCACATCCGACCGCAAGGGACGCTTCATGCTCGCCGACAAAGGCACGATATTCCTCGACGAGATAGGCGAGCTGGACGCCAACTCGCAGGTGAAGCTGCTGCGGGTACTCCAGGAACACAGCTTCGAGATGCTCGGCGACAGCGTCACGCGCCATACCGACATACGCGTGGTATGCGCCACGAACGCCGACCTGGCGTCGATGGTGGCCGACCGCAGCTTCCGCGAAGACCTGTTCTACCGCATCAATCTTATAACCGTCACGCTGCCGCCGCTGCGCGAACGCCGTGACGACATCCCGGCGCTGACCGACCATTTCGCCAAAGCATTCTGCGCACAGAACGGCCGGACAGTTCCCCGCATAGCTCCGGACGCCATAGCAGAGTTGCAGAAAATGCCCTTCCCGGGCAACATACGCGAGCTGAAGAACCTGGTGGAGCGCACGCTGCTCCTCTCGGACTCCGACACGCTCCACGGCGAAGACTTCCGGAGGGCGGCGTCACTCAACCCCGGCCCTGCCGCCACGCAGGCCGCCACCAACATTAAGGACATCGAGCGCAACGCCATCACGGACGCGCTGCGCAGCTGCCACGGCAACATCTCGCAGGCGGCAGCCATGCTCGGAATCACGCGCCAGACCCTGTACCGGCGCATGCAGAAATACGACATCGAGCCATGAAGCGCGCGCTGCCATCCTCCCTGCCCTTCGTGCTGGCGGCAATGCTGCTGATCGGCGCCGACATCTGGCTCATTTTCCTGACGGGGCTGCATGCCACAAAGGCATTCTACATCGCGCAGTCGGTGCTGATTCTGTCGCTGATAATCCTGCTATACCTGCGCAACAAGTTTTTCAGGCCGCTGCGGACTATTGCCACCGGCATGGATCTGCTGCGCGAGCAAGACCTGAACAGCCGCCTGTCGGCTGTGGGACAGGCAGAGGCCGACCGCATTGTCGACATGTTCAACGACATGATGGAGCGACTGAAAAACGAGCGAATGCGTGTGCGCGAACAGAACCACTTCCTCGACCTGCTGGTGGAGGCGTCGCCCATGGGCATTATCGTGCTCGACTGGAAGCAGCACATCGTGTCGGTAAACTCGGCCGGCGCCCGAATGCTCGGCGCCGACACAGCGGAGCTTATGGGGCAGTCGCTCCACGACCTGCCCGGAGCACTGCCCGAAGCACTCGCCGCGCTGCGCGATCACGAGACGCGTACGCTGCGCCTGAGCAATGCCATAGTGATGCGCTGCTCGCGCCTGACATATATGGACCGCGGCTATGCCCATCCCTTCCTGCTGGTGGAACGCCTGACCGAAGAAGTGATGCAGGCAGAACGGAGCGCCTACGAGAAAGTGATACGCATGATGGCCCACGAGGTAAACAACTCCATGGCCGCCGTGACCTCCGTGCTCGACACCCTGGCGGAATGCAGCGGCGACCCCATGGCGGCCGACGCGCTGACGGCATGCCGTCAGCGCTGCCTGCGCATGAGCGACTTCATCACCGCCTTTGCCAACGTAGTAAAGATTCCGGAGCCGGAACTGCGCGAGACCGACCTGAATGTATTCCTGTCGGAGTCGCGCACCGTTCTCGAGAGTCTGTGCGCGGGACGCGACATCAGCCTTGAGATAGTGCCGGCGGAGGGACCCGTGAACGTGCGCCTCGACAGCGTGCTGATGGAGCAGGTTGTCATAAACATGGTGAAAAATTCGGTGGAAAGCATAGGCCGGAACGGCCGGATAGTGCTGCGGGTGGCGGCGGCGCCTGCCGGATTCACCGTCGAGGACAACGGCGGCGGCATCAGCGCCGAGACTGCCGGAAAGCTGTTCTCGCCATTCTTCACAACCAAGTCGAACGGCCGCGGCCTCGGACTACTGTTCATACGCGAGATTCTGAAAAAACACAGCTGCACGTTCGCCCTGCATACCGACGAGGACGCCATCACGCGCTTCACAGTAGCATTCCGCTGAAGCTCAGAGCAACGGCAAAACGGCTATCACGGCCACGGTGGCAAGCCCCGCGAGGATGACAAGGTCGGAGGTTCGCAGGCGGCCGACAAGCGGACGGTCGGAATAGGCCCGCATGGCTCCGACGCGTTCCGAAGCAACGTAGCACAAGCCACCGAACAGAAAGCCAAACACCATGCCTACGAATATGTCGCCCGGATAATGCACGCCGAGATATAGCCTCGAATAGGAATTGCACACCGCCCACAGCACCAGGAAAGCCGCTGCCCTGCGGCTGCGCAACATCATGGCGCAGAAAGTGGCAAGTGCGAACGAATTCGCCGCATGGCACGACGGGAAGCCGAAGCGTCCGCCGCGGTAGCCGCCGACAGTCTGCACCATCGCCGAGAAGGGATTGTCGGGATTGCTCGGTCGCAGGCGCCCCACGCAGTCGCGCAGCACGCTGCCGCAATACTGATCGGTGATGGCGATGGAGAGGACCACGAACGCCACGGCCACCATGCCTCGGCGCCAGCCGCAGTTGCGGAGCACCGTTACAAGCAGCGCCGCGTACATTGGAATCCATATGAAGCGGCCCGTGAACGCTCTCCAGAACACGTCCATATAGCCCGTGTGGCAGTCATTCAGGAAGAGCAGCAGCTGCGAATCTATGTCGGTCAGGAGATCATCCATAAGAAATAATACGGTTTCACGCGTCAGCCTCCGTTTCGTCGTCCTTGCCGAAAAGTTCGCCGGCCTCGTCCTTCTTGTAGTAGGCGGCGAGCAGGGCTATCATGCGCGTCACCTTGGCGACGGCCTGCTGCGTGGCTTCGCTGATGTCCTGCCGGCGCATGCGCATCAGGAGCATGGCATACAGCGAGTTGAAGCAGGTCTCTATCTCGCCGGCGGGATGCTCTCCGGCTTTGGAACGCAGCTCCACAATCACGGGCAGAGCGTCGTAGTAGGCGCGTGTGTAGTCTTCGTAACGCCCGTCGGCGAGCAGGCGGCGGCTCAGGTCGGCCAGCTCGCCGAGGGTGTTGTTGTTGATTTGCAGATGTCCTGCGGTCGTCACCTCCTCGCGGCGCATCATGTCTATGAGCGACTCATACCACTCCGTGATACGCCGGCGCGTGTCGTCGTCCACGTCGGGAATCTCGTCGATGATATTCTGACGGATTTTCTCTATATCGAGACCGAAAGCACGGATTATGTCCTCAACCTGCCACATGTACAGCAGGTACTCCGCGATATTTTCCTTACGTTTCTGAGATGCGACCAGCATAGGATTTACAATTTTTAATGAATGGCAATGACTTCAATCTCCACAAGGACGCCCTTGGGCAGAGTGCGCACGGCCACGGCGCTGCGTGCAGGATACGGAGCCTCGAAAGCCTCGGCATATACCTCGTTCATGGCGGCGAAGTCGTTCATATCGGCGAGGAAAACGGTAGTCTTCACAACGTTGGCCGTGGTGAGGCCGGCGGCTGCAAGTATAGCCTTGACATTGGCAAGCGACTGGGCTGCCTGGGCCTTGATGCCCTCGGGAATCTCGCCCGTGGCGGGATTGATGGGAATCTGACCGCTGGCGAAGAGCATGGAACCGGTATCGATGGCCTGGCTGTAGGGGCCGATAGCGCCGGGTGCGGCGTTTGTGGAAATCACTTTTTTCATATCTATAATAACGCTTGATAGAGAATTATGTCGCAATAGGAAGCGCCGCGGCGCAGATAGGAGCGTACGCGGCCGCAGGTGCGGTAGCCGGCGGCGGCGAAAAGGCGGCGCGACGGATCGTTGTCGATGGCGATGAGCGCGACGAGCGTGTGAATGCCGAGCACACGGCCGGCATAATCGGCAGCCAGCGCCAGGGCGCGTGTGGCGATGCCGGAGCGACGGGCTCCCGGAGCCACGAATATCCCGACCCGTGCATGACGGTCGCGGGGGTCGAAGTCGGTGATGTCAAGAGTGCCTACCGGCTCGGAATCGGCCACGCGTTCTATGACAAGCCTCAGCTGGCGCGAAGCAAATATGTCGCCGTCGTAGCTTTCGATGTAATCGCTGAGCTGCTTGCGGCTGAAAGGCGCCGTAGCCGAGCCGAACGGCCACAGCGCCGGGTCGTTCTCCCATATGTACATGCGGTCGAGGTCGGAGGGTTCGGGAGCGCGCAGCCGAATCTCATTGTCCTGCAATATTTCTGTCGGCTGTTTCTTCATTTCGCAAAGGATTCTGAGAAGGGCGTGCGGTTGAGCAGCGAACGCCCCAGGGTTATCTCATCGGTGTACTCAATCTCATTGCCGACGCTGACGCCGCGGGCCAGCTGCGTGATGCGCACGTCGGGAAACGCCGAGAGACGGCGATATATGTAGAAATTGGTAGTGTCACCCTCCATCGTGGCGCTGAGTGCGAGAATCACCTCGTCGACGCCTCCGGCCTGCACTCTCTCCACCAGCGAGGCAATCTCGAGCGCGTCGGGGCCGATGCCGTCGATGGGCGAGATAAGGCCGCCGAGTACGTGGTAGCGCCCGTGAAACTCGCCGGTGTTCTCGATGCTCATTACGTCCTTGACATTCTCCACCACGCACACGGTGCGGGCGTCGCGGGTTGCGGAAGCGCATATCGGGCAAACCTCGTCCTGGCTGATGTTGTGGCACACGCTGCAATAGCGTATGCCCTCGCGCATGTCGATGACGGCCATGCCGAGCCGGCGGGCCTCCGACGGGTCGCGGCGCAGCAGATGAAGCGCCAGGCGGAGAGCCGTCTTGCGGCCTATGCCAGGCAGCCGCGACAGCTCCGTCACGGCGTTCTCCAGCAGCGGTGAAGCGAACTTTTGGTCCATACGTCAGAACAGCGCCTCCACGCGTTCGGGTGTCAGCTCCTCGAAGGAATCAATTACAATGTCGCCGCAGCCCGCTATATCCTCATGGGTAAGCGTAGTCGCCACCGCCACCACCTTGCCGCCCGCACGGCGTCCGGCCTCCAGACCGGCGCGGCTGTCCTCGAATACCACACAATGCTCCGAAGGCACGCCCAGACGCTCGGCGGCGAGCATGTAGCCCTGCGGGTCGGGTTTTGAACGAGTGACATCAGTGTCGGTTACCACCACGTCGAAATAATCGCGGAAGCCCGGCAGCGAGTCGAACAGCACCTTCATCTTGGCATCATTGCTGCTGGTGACGATAGCGGTAGGAATATCCTTCTCTTTCAACGCCTTCAGAAAGCGCTCCACACCGGGGAAAATGCGGTAGACCATTTCGGCTTCCTGCTTTTTCAGGTAGACACGAAGCTCTGCCTGCACCTTCGGATCGGGGAAATACCGGTCGAGAATCTGCGGGAGCGTAGTGCCTTTGATAACATAGGCGAAATTGTCGATACCGGTAGGAAACAGCTCGTTCATGCGGTTCCAGAACACGGTGTAGATGCTCTCGCTGTCTATAAGGACTCCGTCGAGGTCGAAAAGTGCGGCTATCTTCATTCTATCCTTTATTATATTGCAAATTTAGCGATAATTTGGCAAAGGACAAAATCGGGAAGCGGCAAAAGCAAAGGCGCGACCTTGGAGCCGCGCCTTTGCAGTATATGTGACGGTAAATTACTTCAGTGTAAGGGTAACGATGGACATGGCGGGCATGTCGACCGTGAGAACGCCTTTTTTGACATTGGCACCCTTGAACTCCTTAAGACTGACTTTCTCCGGCTGGCCGAAGTCATTGTAGTCGTTGACGGAAGCGGCAGTAAGAATCTGACCGCCGGCCACTTTCAGCTTGAGATCGCCCAGGTCGACGGTTACCTTGTTGGCCTTGTCGAGCGAGGTATTGGAGAGCGAAAGCGTGTAGACGCCGTCCTTCACGGAGCAGGTAGCACTCAGCTCGGGCACCGACTCGCGGCCCTCGACGGCGCGGGTCTGCGTGCTGACAGCTACGGGGACAAGCTGTGCATCCATGTGGGGTACGTACATCTTGAACACATAATAGGTGGGGGTAAGCACCATCTCGGCGTCCTTGGTAAGCACCATAGCCTGGAGCACGTTGGCTATCTGGGCGATGTTAGCCATGCGCACGCGCGCCGCTGCATCGTGGAAGATATTGAGGGTCAGCGCTGCAACCATGGCGTCGCGCATGGTGTTCTGCTGGAAGAGGTGGCCGGGGTTGGTGCCGGGCTCTACCTCCCACCATGTGCCCCATTCGTCCACCATCAGACCCTTTTTGAGCTCCGGGTCGTAGCGGTCCATGATGGCGCTGTGGTCAGCGACGAGCTTGCGCATATACAGACACAGGCCGAGCGTATCGTAATAGTCGTCGGCACCGAACTGTGTGGCCGAACCCTTGTAGCCCCAGTTGCCCACGCTGTAATAGTGCAGCGAGAGACCGTTGAAGTGGTGCATGGCGTCGCGCATCAGCACCTCGGTCCAGTTGAGGTCGCCGGCATTGGCTCCGGAGGCAATCTTGTAGAGGCGGTTGCCGTCGAACTCACGGCAATACGTCTGATAGCGGCGATAAGTGTTGGCATAGAACTCGGCGGTGAAATTGCCACCGCAGCCCCAGCTCTCGTTGCCGACGCCGAGATATTTCAGTTTCCAGGGTTTCTCGCGGCCGTTGCGCTTGCGCAGTTCGGCCATGGGGCCGTTCTCGGCTGTGATGTATTCCACCCACTTCGCCAGTTCCTCGACAGTGCCGCTACCGACGTTGCCGCTGAGATAGGGCTCGGCGCCGAGCAGTTCGCAGAAATTAAAGAACTCGTTGGTACCGAACGAATTGTCCTCCACAGTGCCTCCCCAGTTGCTGTTCACCATCACGGGGCGCTTCTCGCGCGGACCAATGCCGTCCATCCAGTGATATTCGTCGGCAAAGCAGCCGCCGGGCCAGCGCAGCACAGGCACATGAAGTTCTTTCAAAGCGTTGAGCACATCCGTGCGGTAGCCCTGTGTGTTGGGAATTCCGGACTCCTCGCCCACCCAGAGGCCGCCATAGATGCAGCGTCCGAGGTGCTCGGCAAACTGGCCGTATATTTCTTTGTTAATGACAGGAGCGTCGGCCGACGGATTCAGTTGCACGGCCGATGTGGTACCGGGTGCGGCATTTACAGAAACCGCAGCACAGGCCATCATGGCAAATAATGTCGATTTAAGATTCATGTTGCAGGTATTTGATACGTGATTTTCTGCAAAATTAGCGATTTTTTGCGAACTTTGCAGAAAAATACCGACAAACATGAAAATGGATATCAAAGCCGACAAAGAGGAATTCGTGTCGCTGCTGCGCTCCACCGGCCGCGAGGGCATCGACTATGTGATTGAAGACCTTGAAAAACTGGGATTCTTCGACGCTCCCGCCTCGGCCGGCCATCACCTCAACACCGCCGGCGGCCTCGTGCGCCACTCGCTGAACACCTATCATGCCGCCCTCAGCGTGTTCGAGGCCATGAAAAGCCTCGAGCCGTCGCTGGAGCATGAGATAAAGCCCGAAAGCATCGTCATTGCCGCCCTGCTGCACGACGTGTGCAAGGCCGACATATACAAGCGCACCGTCAAGAAGCGCCGCGACCAGCTCGGCAACTGGGTGGACAGCGAAGGCTACAAGGTGAGCTACCGCAATTTCCCGATGGGACACGGCGAGAAGAGCCTTGTGTGGCTGCTGTGCGCAGGTCTCGCGCTCGAAGACGACGAGATGCTTGCCATACGCTGGCACATGGGCGCATGGGGGCTGAACATGAACAGCCTGGAGGACACGCGCAGCTACGACACCGCGCGCAAGCTCTATCCGCTGGTATCGCTCATACACAGCGCCGACACCCTCGCCGCAAGCATCATGGAACGCAGCGCCGAGGAGCTGGACGACATGTAACTGCTATTCTTCCAGAGACTTCTTTATATCCTCGTCGCTGAGGCTGTAGTTCACGAGGTTGCCGGCCAGATACTGGTCGTAGCTTGCCATGTCCACGAGGCCGTGGCCCGACAGATTGAACAGAATCACCTTCTCCTCGCCCGTCTTCTTACATTCTTCCGCCTCGCGGATTGCCGCTGCTATCGCATGGCACGACTCGGGAGCCGGGATTATGCCCTCGGAACGCGCGAAAAGCACTCCGGCGTCGAAGCTCTCAAGCTGCTCTATGTCGACAGCTTCCATCATGCCGTCCTTGAGCAATTGCGACACAATCACGCCCGCGCCGTGGTAGCGCAGACCGCCGGCATGCACGTTTGGGGGCATGAAGTTGTGGCCCAGCGTGAACATGGGCAGCAGCGGTGTGTAGCCGGCTTCGTCGCCGAAATCGTAGCGGAACTCGCCGCGCGTCAGCTTCGGGCATGAGGCAGGCTCGGCGGCCACGAAGCGCGTGTGCTTGCCGTCCTTGATGTTGTGGCGCATGAAGGGGAAGGCGATACCGCCGAAGTTGGAGCCGCCGCCGAAGCAGGCAATGACGACGTCGGGATACTCGCCCGCCATCTCCATCTGCTTTTCGGCCTCGAGGCCTATGACCGTCTGGTGCAGGGCCACGTGGTTCAGCACCGAGCCGAGCGTGTACTTGCATCCGGGCGTTGTGCGCGCCAGCTCTATGGCCTCGCTGATGGCGGTGCCGAGCGAGCCCTGGTTGTTGGGCTGACGCGTGAGGATATCCTTGCCGGCGCGCGTCGACATGGACGGCGACGGCGTCACCTGCGCGCCGAAGGTCTGCATGATGCTGCGGCGGTAGGGTTTCTGCTCATAGCTGAGCTTGACCTGATAGACCGCGGCGTCAATACCGAATAGGCTTGCGGCGTAGGCCAGCGAGGCGCCCCACTGCCCCGCGCCGGTCTCGGTGGTGACATTGGTGACGCCCTCCTTGTGGCAGTAATACACCTGCGGGATGGCCGAGTTCAGCTTGTGCGAACCCATGGGGCTTACGCTCTCGTTCTTAAAATAAATGTGCGCAGGAGTGCCGAGTGCTTTCTCCAGCCCGTAGGCGCGCACAAGCGGCGTCGAACGATAATATTTATACATCTCGCGCACCTCCTCCGGGATGTCGATCCAGGCGTCCGTCTGATTCAGTTCCTGACGGCACAGTTCCTCGGCGAAGATGGGAAACATGTCCTCGGCCTTCAGCGGCTCGCGCGTGGCGGGGTTCAGCGGCGGCAGGGGTTTGTTGGGCATGTCGGCCTGTATATTGTACCATTTGCGCGGTATTTCTTCTTCCGGGAGGAAGTAACGCTTACGTTTTTCGCTCATGATTCCATGGATAATAGTGACACGTTGCTGTTGATATTTTTGCAAAAGTAACAAAATTCTTTATAATTTCAGCTCTGTTTTGCAAAAAAGTTTTTCCTTTGGAAATTTTTATTCCGCCGCAATTTTTCTTAACTTTGTGAAAACTTTTTAACCATGAAAAACATACTCGCGGCGATCGCCCTGAGCGTCTGCGCCACTGCAACCGCCCAAACCGACTACAGCTTCCACGACACGTCGCTACCCGACAGCGTGCGTGTTGAAAAAGTGCTCCGGCAGCTCACCCTCGACGAGAAAATAGCTCTTTTAGGCACCAACCTCGGTATAGAACGCCTCGGCATCCCCTCGTGCGGAACTGTCGAAGGCCTGCACGGGCTGTCGCTCGGCAGTCCGGGCGCAAGGCATCCGGAATACAACCGGCCCACAACCATCTTCCCGCAGGCCTACGGACTGGGTGAGTCGTGGGACACTACTCTGGTGCGCCGCGTGGCCGAGCAGGCCGCCACCGAAGCGCGCTACTACACCCAGCATCCCCGCAGCATACGCCGCGCACTGGTGATGTTCGCGCCGAACGCCGACCTGGGACGCGACCCGCGCTGGGGACGCACCGAAGAATGTTTCGGCGAGGACCCGCGCCTGACGGCGGCGCTCACGGTCGCCACCGCGCGCGGACTGCAGGGCGACAATCCGCGCTACTGGCGCGTGGCGTCGCTCATGAAACACTTTCTCGCCAACAGCAATGAGTTCGGCCGTGACAGCAGCAACAGCGTCTTCGACGAACGCCTGTTTCGCGACTACTATTCCTATCCTTTCATGAAAGGCATACGCGACGGAGGCTCCCGCGCGTTCATGGCCGCCTACAACAGCTGGAACGGCACGCCGATGGCTATTCATCCGTGTCTCGACAGCATCGCCCGGCGCGAATGGGGACAGAACGGCATCATCTGCACCGACGGCGGAGCATTCGGGCTGCTCGTCGACGCACACCGCCGCTATGCCACACGTCCGGAGGGTGCCGCTGCCATAGTCAAGGCCGGCACGGGAATGTTTCTCGACCGCTACAACGACGACATACGCGAGGCTTTGGCGAAAGGCTACTGCACCGAACAAGATATAGAATACGCCATACGGGGCAACATCTATGTGGCGCTGAAGCTCGGTCTTCTCGACGACCCTGCCTCGACCGACAATCCGTATGCCTCGATCGGGCTCGACACCACCGCCGTCGCCCCGCACGAGACGCCTCAGGCGCGTGCGCTGGCCCGCGAGGCCGTCAGCCGCAGCGCCGTGCTGCTGAAGAATGCCGGCCTTCTGCCGCTGCGGCTCGACACCGTGCGCAGCGTGGCACTGATTGGCCCGTACGCCGACAACATAGTGCAGGACTGGTACAGCGGCATGCCGCCATACACCGTCACCATACGCCGCGCATTGCAGGAAGAGCTTGTGCCGAGAGGCATAGAGCTGCTCTACGCCACCGACAACCGCATGGACAGCGCCGTGACCGTGGCCGCCAAGGCCGATGTGGCGATAATCTGCACCGGCAACCACCCGTTCGGCACCAAGCCCGACTGGAAGTTCTGCCCCGTCATGAGCGACGGACGCGAGGCCGACGACCGCCGCGCGCTGCGTCTGCCCGACGAGGAGATGATACGCGAGGTGGTGCGCGCCAATCCGCATACGGTGCTGGTGCTCGTGAGCAGTTTCCCGTATGCGCTGGAGCAGGCGGCCGACGAGGTGCAGGCCATACTCAAGACCACCCACTGCGCGCAGGAGCAGGGCCACGGCATCGTGGACGTGCTCACCGGGCGCGTCAATCCCGCAGGACGCACCACGCAGACGTGGCCGGCCGACATCCTCGACCTGCCCCCCATGATGGACTACGACATACGCAACGGACGCACCTACATGTACTCCAAGGCCGAGCCGCTGTATCCGTTCGGCTACGGCCTGAGCTACACCACCTTTGATTACTCTGACCTAAAAGTCAGCACCGACGGTGACACTCTGTGCGTGAGCTTCACGCTGCGCAACACCGGCGACCGCGACGGCGAGGAAGTGCCGCAGATGTATCTGCGCACAGGCAAGGACGAGCCCTACAAACTGCGCGCTTTCGACCGCGTGGCAGTTCCAGCCGGCGGCGAAAAGCGTGTGGAGCTGACGCTTCCGATGGCCGACGCGGGCGACTGGCGTCCGGCCGAACGCGACTTCCGTCTGCCAGCAGGCACACGCGTCGAAGTGGCCGTGGGAGCATCCTCGGCCGATCTGCGCCTGCACGGCAACTTCAAAGTCAAAAAATAGCGCCGAGCAGCAGGCAGGCGTCGCCGTAGCTTAGGAAGCGGTATCCCTCGTCAAGAGCGTGCTCGTACATGGCGCGCCATCCGTCGCCCATAAAGGCGGAGACGAGGAGCAGGAGCGTGCTTTGCGGCTGGTGGAAATTTGTTACCATGCCCCGGACCACCCGATAGGTGTAGCCGGGAGCTATGATGATGCGCGTGGCGCCCACAAGCGTATTCTGGCCGGTGGCGTCAAGATGCCGAAGGATTGCGTCAAGTGCCTCGGCCGTACTCAGCGCCGGATGATTCTCCTCATAGGCGTACCACTGCGGCACTTCGCCGTCCCATCGGCCCCGACTTATAAGGCAGCCGATGTGATACAGGCTTTCGAGCGTACGCACGGAGGTGGTACCCACGGCTATCACGGGCGAATCTGCGGCGACACTGTCGCGCAAAGCCTCTATGACGTCGCGGTCCACTGCTATAAACTCGCTGTGCATGCTGTGGCCGCCCACCTCCTCGCTCTTGACGGGCTGGAAGGTGCCGGCGCCCACATGCAGCGTCACCTCCAGGCGGCGTATGCCGCGGGCAGCGATGTCGTCGAGCACGGCGTCAGTGAAGTGCAGGCCGGCCGTCGGCGCGGCCACTGAGCCGTCGATGTGGCTGAAGACCGTCTGATAGTCGCGGCTGTCGCTGGCCTCCGTCGCGCGGTTAAGGTACGGCGGGATGGGTATCTCGCCTATGGCGCCGATAATGCGGGCAAAAGTCAGCTCCGGATTATCCCAGCTGAACCGCACATGGCTTGAATTGCCGTCGCTCCCCACGCGCTCGGCGCGGAACGTGGCCTCCGCGCCGTCGATGCTCAGCGGCATCGTCAGCGCCCCCTGCTTCCACTTCTTGCTGTTGCCGACGAAGCACTTCCACGTACACTCCGCGTCGGCGGCAAAAGCCTGCGCATAGTCGGCCGGTTCCACGGGCTCCAGGCAGAAAATCTCGATCAGCGCCCCGCTGTCCTTGTGCATGCGCAGGCGCGCGTTGATGACGCGGGTATTGTTATACACAAGCACCGCATTCTGCGGAAGCAGCGAAGGCAACTCATAGAAATGCCGGTCGGCAAGCGTACCGTCGGGACGGCGCACCAGCAGGCGGCAGGCATCGCGCTGCGCCAGCGGGTGCTTGGCGATAAAGCTGTCGGGGAGAGGATAGTTATAGTCGGAGATTCTTATTTCTTTCGGATTCATGCTGCAAAATTACGCAATTTTCGGTTCAAAGCGAAATCTTCCTGCCGCCGTCTATTGCATAATAGCCCCGATTTGACTACTTTTGCCCTGTAATGAAAAACGAAGGACATACCGTATATCGCTCCCGCATCGGCTGGTGGGTATGGGCCGTGCTGGCTTTCATCGCCACGGTTATCATCGTCACAGCCATAGGCAGCTACTGGTGGCTGGCGTTGATTTACGGCATCGGCATAGGCGGAGTGTCGCTACTGGGGCTTTTCGGTACATGGTATGCCATCGACGGACAGGAGCTGCTCGTGTATCAGTTCTGCCGCCCGCACCGCTATCCCATAGCGAAAATCAAATCTATCAAGGCTACCACAGGCATACTGTCGGCTCCGGCGCTGTCGACGCGCCGTCTTGCCATCACATTCACCGACAGGTCGGTGCTCCGCAGTTCCATGCCGCTGGAAATCTCGCCCGCCCGCCGCGACGAGTTCGTGCGGCAGCTGCTTTCAGTCAATCCGTCGATAACGGTATCAGGCGACGTTAATTCATAGCCTGCTCACGCATCACGTGACCATTGAACAGGAAGTCGCGGCGGCGTATCTCCAGAGGAGTCATGCCGAAATGATGCTTACAGAAAGCCGTAAGGTAGGCGCTCGACGAAATGTTGAACTGCTCGGCTATCTCCATGAATGTCTTGCGCGTGCCGGTAATCTCGCTGTAGATGAAGTGGGCACGCCTGGCGGCTATCCATGTGTGGGCCGGGACATTGAACGTACGCTTGAAGCGGCGTTTGAAGGTACTCAGCGACATGCGGCACATAGAGGCCAACTCCTGAAGGTCCTTTACATGCAGGCTGTGCTCGATGACGAGATTGCGGAAATTGTAGTCCGTAGCCATCAGCGGGCGCATGAACGATGCGAGCTGACGCGGCGTGTAGTACAGGGCAAGCAATTCGGCCAATGTAGCGCTCCACTTGGTCTGAAGCCCCGGAGTGGAACGACCGTCCTCTATCGCCGTACACACGCTGCGGAGAAACTGCATCAGTGCCTCCGGCGAGGGCAAGGCGCGAAATTCATACTCCACATCCTTTGGCGACTCCTCGCCGCTTTCGGCAAGAACACCGCGATAGGATTCGGCCAGTTGCTCGGAGTTGAAAATGCGAAGACAGAGCGACGGCTTGTGCACCACGATGCTGTAGCAGCTTTCGGGCATAGCCATTACACACTCGCCCGCATGAACCGTCAGAGGCTCATAACTGTCGTAGCGGAGAGTAAGCTCCCCTTCAAGCAATACAAAGAAAAAAAGAGCACGAGGTGTCTAAGTACAGCGGCACCGGCGATATGTCGTAACGGCGCACAGCGAATTTTGTTCCAGGCATGTTGTCGGTTTTCATATGTATTTAGATAAATGGTAATTCCGTAGACACCAATGTGGGCTTAAATATCGCCCAACTACCACTTGCAAAGTTAGTTACAAATTTTTCCATATACAAATACAAAAATGTTAAATTCTGCATTTTAACAAAATTTTCGCTATATTTGCGAGAAAATTAGACAAAATCACCAACATGGACATATCTCGCTATCCCACAGACGACTGCGCGGTTTCGGCCGAAGAGCTCAACACCGAGCTCCTGCGGCGCCGATACCTTGAGCTGCTCGACCGTTCCGACGTATTTCCCTCGCAGGCCAACTGGGATTTCATCATCGACAACGCACTCACCGGACTCGGCGAGGCTCTGTACCGCAAATTCCTCGTCAGCGCGGTGCTACCGGAGGCCGAACGGCGCTCGCCCAACCGCATTGCCCTGAAAGAATTTCCCCGCTACCTCGCTGCCGTGCCGAGAGAATATGCCGTCGAAGTGGTCTACGACGATACCGTCAGCGCCCCGGAGGCCACACGCGGACTCATAGAGGAATGCCGTCTTTTCGACGCCAACGCAATAGGCGCCCTCGTACGACGCGGTGAAGCGCCAATGGCTGCTACGCTGCTGTCGGCTTTTCAGCCTCAATATACCGAGGCCGACCTTGCCGACATGAGGGCGCTGCTGGGCATCATGCGCAATCTGCCCGAGGAGGGGGAGATCGTGACAAATGCCGGACTGCTGCGGCGCGAGGTACGCTACGTGTGTCCGCGCGGACACATGAACGCAGCCGAAGCCCACTACTGCACACACAGCGGATGCGGGCTCGACATTTACGGACTCACGCGCGAGCAGGCCGAAGCCATCGACAGTTTCGAGCAACGCGTCGACGCGCTTGCCGAACTGCTCACACGTGCCCGGAAGGAACGCTACGAACATGAATTCTGATAAGCTAAAGGGCTATCTGCTGGCCGCTATGGCCGCCGCCACCTACGGCACCAATCCGGCATTTGCCGTACCTCTCTATGCCGAGGGCATGAACCCCGGCTCCGTGCTTATATTCCGCTATGGCCTGAGCCTTCTGATGCTCGCCGTGATGGCCGCCGCGCGCGGGCGCAGTCTGCGCCTTAAACGGCGCGAAGCCGCGCCCCTTGCCGTCCTTGGCGTGCTTATGGCGGCATCCTCGCTGTGTCTGTTCGAGGCCTACGGCTACATGGACTCCGGCGTGGCGTCGACCATGCTCTTCGTCTACCCCGTGATGGTGGCCGTGCTTATGGTGTTCTTTTATCATGAGCGCTTCACGGCCACAACGGGACTGTGCCTGCTGCTGATGCTCGCCGGGCTCGGGCTGCTGATGCGCAGCGACGCAAATGCAGAAATCAGCACTCTGGGCATATGTATGGTGATGCTCTCGTCGCTGACGTACGCGCTCTATCTCGTGATGATAAATGTGTCGCGCACCGTCCGCGCCATCCCCACCATCAAGCTGCTTTTCTATGTGCTGCTTTTCGGCAGTTGCTTCTTTGCCTTCATCCTCGCGGCGGGCACACCGTTCACTATGCCGCCGACCCGGCCGGGAGCGTGGCTCAATCTGCTGGGCCTTGCCTTCTTCCCTACGGTGCTGTCGCTGTTGTTCACAACGCGCGCCATACAGCTGATAGGATCCACGCCCACCGCCATATTCGGCGCGTTCGAGCCGCTTACGGCCGTACTGCTCAGCGTGGTGGTGCTTCATGAGTCGCTCACTCCGCGCGAAGCACTCGGCGGAGTGCTGATACTGTGTGCCGCCACACTGGTAATCGCAGGCGACTCATTCAGCGCCGTGCTCCTGCGTGTACGCAAGATGTTCCCCTCCCTGAGGAAATAGTTGATAGTTTATAGTGTATAGGTAAGAGGGAGCGAGGGTATTATCGAAACAAAAACACACAAAAAACAGAAATAACAGACTAATAAAAATTATCCTAATAAATAATAGTTTGTTGCTTTTGATATTTTTGTATTTTTGTTTCTATAATACCCTCGCTCCCTCTCACCTATCCCCTCTCAACTATAAACTATTCTGTTTCAGCTGCTCCACATAGCGGTCGATGCGGTGGAGCTGCGAAGGAATGTCGATCTGCTGCGGGCAGTGCGGCGCGCATCGGCCGCAACCTATGCAGTGCGACGCCTGGCGCAGCTTAGGCACCGAACGGTCATAGCCTATCAGGTAGGCGCGGCGAGCCTTGGCATAGTCCGAATCTCCGGGCTGCGCCACATTGCCTTCGTTTACGCACTTGTTGTAGTGCAGAAGTATGGCGGGGATGTCGATGCCGTAAGGACATGGCATGCAGTACTTGCAGTCGTTGCACGGCACGGTGGGATATTCCACTATCTTGTCGGCAGTGTCGTATAGGAATGCCATCTCGTCGGCGTCGAGAGGCTTCAGCGGGCAGAACGAGCGCAGATTGTCCTCCAGATGCTCCATATAGGTCATGCCGCTGAGCACGGTGAGCACTCCGGGATGCGAGCCGGCATAGCGGAAAGCCCACGATGCCACGCTGCGCTCCGGCTCGCGCTGTTTCAGACGCGCCACGATGTGGTCGGGCACGTTAGCCAGACGGCCGCCGAGCAGAGGCTCCATAATCACGGCGGGAATGCCGCGGCGCTCAAGCTCGCCGTACAGATATTCGGCATTGGTATTGCGCGGATTCACGTCGGCGGCATGGCGCCAGTCAACGTAGTTGAGCTGAATCTGAACGAAATCCCAGTGGTACTCGTCATTGTGATCCAGCAGCCAGTCGAACACCTCCACATCGCCATGATAGCTGAAGCCGAGATGGCGTATGCGCCCGGCCTCGCGCTCCTTGAGCAGAAAATCGAGCACTCCGTTGTCGAGATAGCGTCCGCGCAGTGCCTCCATGCCGCCCATGCCCACACCATGCAGCAGCAGGTAGTCGATATGGTCGGTCTGCAGGTATTTAAGCGAGTTGCGGTACATTTCCACGGATGCGTCGTAGCTCCACGTCTGCGGAGCGAAATTCGACAGCTTGGTGGCGATGAAGTAGCTGTCGCGCGGATGGCGCGCCAGGGCAATGCCGGTGGCTTCCTCCGACTTTCCGCGGCAGTAGGCAGGCGACGTATCGAAGTAGTTTACGCCATGTTTCAGGGCCGTATCCACCAGGCGGTTGATTTCCTCCTGATCGAGCACCTCCTCCTCGCCTTCCTTGCGTGTGGGCCAGCGCATGCAGCCGTAGCCCAGAAGCGACACCTTGTCGCCCGACGAGGGCGTGGTGCGGTACGTCATCTTGTCGGTCGGGATAGGCTCGAGTGTTGCGTCGGATGTCTCCTTAGAAGCGGTCTCGCCTCCTCCGCATCCGGGCAGTGTGGCGGCAGCGGCGGCCACAGACCCCGCGCCCATGCGGCGCAGGAAATCGCGCCGCGATATTCTGTCAGTGCTCATGGTGTCAGTCTATTCGATGTTTCTCATATCCCTCCACATATATGGCGCTGAAGGGACGCGCCGGGCACAGGTTCTCGCAGGCGCCGCAGCCTATGCAGCGGGCCTCGTTGACTACGGGAATCCTTACGGACTCGGGATTGGACGGGTCGGAGGGCACCATCTGTATGGCTCCCGCCGGGCAGTGGCGCGCACAGTTGCCGCACTCCTTGCCCTCGGTCAGAGGTATGCAGTTGTCTTTGACCCAAACGGCGCGGCCTATATGCACGGCACTCTTCTCGGCAGTGTCAAGAGGAAGGATGGCGCCGGTGGGGCATACATGTGAGCAACGCGTACACTCCGGGCGGCAGTAGCCGCGCTCGTAGCTCGACTCCGGCTGCATCAGGCGGTCGAGGTCGGTCGACGGGCGCAGCACACCGTTGGGACATTCGGCCACGCACAGCTGGCAGGCGGTGCAGTGGTCCGACAGATGCTTCAGGCTTATGGCGCCGGGCGGCACGATGGGAGTGCGGCGCGCGGGCCGCTTCTTATCAAGGATGGGAGCCAGTCCGCCGTCGGTCACTTTTTCCTCGGCGCGCAGCACGGCTGCTCCGCCCAGTGCGGCCGTAGCCACAAGAAATGCGCGGCGTCCGCTGTCCGGAGCGTCAGGTGTCTTTTTGTCTTCTTTCGGCTTATGGGCCTTTTTATAATACGTATAAGAGATGGCGCCGTGGGTGCATGTGTCCAGGCAGTCCATGCAGGCCACGCAGCGCGTGTAGTCTATGCGGTGGTTGCGGCTGTCGATGCATGCGCCCTTGCATTTGCGGCTGCACAGTCCGCAGTTCACGCACTTCGACGTGTCGATGACCGGACGTAGCAGCGAGAAGCGGGATATATAGCCCAGCACGGTGCCTACGGGGCATATCGTGTTGCAGTACGTACGGCCGTTGCGCCATGCCAGTAGTGCGAGCACCGCAAGAGTTATTACGGCCACTATGAGAGTCAGCGGGCTGCGCAGCCATATGTCCACACGGTAGAAGGTATAGCTGTCGGCGCGCTCGGCGGCGTCGGCCAGCAGATTGTTGCCGAATATCCACACGGGCTGGAGCAGCGTCTGCGCTATGCGCCCGTAGGCGCTGTAGGGTGCCAGCACTGTCACGATGGCGGCTATGCCCAGCACTATGGCGATAGCCATCACCGCGAGCATTACCACGCGCAGCACCGTTTTCGCCGGCGAGTAGCTGTAGCGGAAACGATGCTTGCGACCCAGACGGCCGAGCCGGCCGAACACGTCCTGCATGATGCCCAGAGGACACACCACCGAGCAGTACACGCGGCCGAAAACCAACGTCACGAGTACGAGCGCGGCCACCACGACCACATTGGCCGCCAGCAGGGCCGGCAGGAACTGAATCTTCGCCATCCATCCGAAATGGCGCGCGCAGGTGCCGCTGAAGTCGACAAAAAGCAGCGTCACAAGCGTTATGCTTACAATTGCAAGCGCTATTCTGATTTTACGGAGCATAATGATTGGGTTTTACATCACAAAATTACTAATTTTCCAAATACAAAATGTTAATATCGTGCGCAAGATGATAATTTTCCTCAAATTTATTTAATCCACAGCACTTTAATCGTCGGTTCAGTGTTTGTATGATGTATTAATTACCGCTTAGCTATTCAGATTATGGGAGACCGACATCAGACATTCATAAAGAAAATACTGGAGATGCAGGGGCATCTGTATTCCTTCGCATACATGCTCACCAACAACCGCGACGACGCCAACGACCTGCTTCAGGACACCTCCCTGAAGGCGATGGACAGCGAGGACAAATATGTCGACAATGTCAACTTCAAGGGCTGGATACTCACCATCATGCGCAATCTCTTCATCAACCGCTACCGGCGCATGGTGCGCTCCGGCACGATACTCGACCGCACCGACGACCTCGTTCACCTCAACGCGCCGCAGGATTCAGGCTACGAGAATCCGGAAGGCGCCATGTCGGTAGCCGACATCAATGCGGCCATCGACAGCTTCTCCGACGGCTATCGGATACCCTTCACCATGCACCTTGCCGGCTACCGCTACGCCGAAATAGCCAAGCACGTCAACCTGCCCCTCGGCACCGTCAAGAGCCGCATATACTACGCCCGCCGCCGCCTCCAGGCCATGCTCGGAGAGTACAGATAAGGCGCCGGCCGGATTTTTCATATATTTTAAGCAGACGCAGAGCCGCCGTTAGCGAAATTTTGCGTAATTTCGCAATGTATTATGAAACGTAGCCTGCGTCTGTTTCGTCTGCTCGTCATCGCCGTGCTGTCGCTGCTTGTGGCCGTGCCGGTGGCGCTGTACGTGATGCTGTCCACTCCCTGGGCACAGTCGCGGCTCTGCGCCGTGGCCGAGAGAGAGCTGACGGCGTTGCTCGGCAGCCGTGTGGAGGTAGGCACTGTTGAGTTGCACCCCTTCAACCGCGTCGAAGTCCGTGACATCGAGGTGAACGACGACAACGGCCGGCCGTGCCTGCAGGTGCGCATGCTCGGCGCACGCTTCGAGCTGTACCACTTCCTCCGCACACGCCGCATAGTGTTCGACTACGCGCTGGTCGACCGTCCCACCCTCCACATCAGCCGTCCTGCCGACGGCGCTCCTCTCAACATTGCCGGCATCATAGCGCGCCTCAAGGGCGACGGCAAGCGGCCGCCGGCCCGCTTCCGCTTCAAGGTCGCCACTCTGGCGCTGCGCGACGGACGCGCCACATACGACGTGCTGGACGCACCGGCTGCCGACAGCGCGCGCTTCGACCCGCGGCACATCGCGCTCGACGGCCTGCAGCTGCACGCATGCCTGCGCCTCGTGAGCAACGACATCATCAACATCGAGCTCGACCGTCTGGCTTTCTCCGAGCGCAGCGGCCTCACGCTCAAAGACCTTTCGGCGCTGATACAGCACGATGCCGACGGGCTGCGCGTCAGCCGTTTCAGAATGGAGCTGCCTAATTCGTCGCTGGCATTCGACGCATCCTGGACGCGCCGAGGAGGCTCCTGGGCATTCCGCACCGACACCGTCGAGCCGTCGCTGCTGTATCTGCCCGACGTCGCCGCTTTCGCCCCCGTCCTCGCCGACAGCTACATAGGCGTGGACCTGCGTCTTGACGCACACGGCGACTCGACGAGCGCAACCATCCCGCAGCTCGATATGTCTACGCGCGACGAAGCCCTGTCGCTCCATGCCGAGGGCGGCGCCATCGACATAGGCAATCCCGGCGAGCAGATATGGCTCCGGCAGATAGCCCTGCGGGCCGACGCCGGACGCCTTGCCGAACACCTGCGGCGCTTCATGCCCGCGCAGGGCAACGTACTGCGAAAGCTTGAACTCCTGGGCCACGCCGACATCAACGCCAACGCCACGTTGCTCTCGCGCAGCGACCTGGCGGCATCGTTCTCAGCATTCACCTCGGCCGGAAGAGTACACGCCAAGGCTCACGCCCTCTCGGCCGACACATTCGCCACCGCCGCAATACGGGCCGAAGCTCAGCTGGCCGACATTCCCGCAGGCGCACTCACCGGGGTGCAACGTCTCGGAAAAGTGAACGCCCGGCTCACTGCCGACGGACGCACCGACGGAAAGGGATTCGACGGACAGATTTCGCTCGCCGACGCATCGGTCGACTTCAACGGCGCCCACTGCGACGGCATACATGCCGACGCAATAATAGACCACAACGACATCGAGGGAAATGTCCGCATATCCTCGCCGGCCGTGCGTCTCGAGCTTGAGCTCGCAGCATCTACGGGGCCGGACGCGCGCACTCTCGACGCGGAGGGCAGCATAAGCCGCCTCGACTTTGCCGGGCTCGGCATCGCAAGCCGCTACGACGGCTATGTGCTGAGCACAGGCATCTCCGCCGCGCTCCGCGGCCGCGATATCGACGACGTCGCCGGCCGGATAGAGCTGTCCGACATCAGTTTCAGCAACGACGAGGGCAGCCGCCTGACGATGAAGCAGCTGCGCCTCACACGCGACACGGAAGGACGGCCGCAGACGGTGGAACTGGCGTCTGACTACATCAACGGCCGCATAGAGGGCAATCTGGTGCCGTCGGCCCTCGCGGCTGAGTGCCGGCAGATGGCAGCAGCAATATTCCCGGCTCTGGAACTTGCCCCGGCGTCCGCCAAACACACGGACGCCACGCCCTGCGGCAACGATTTCAGCTACGAATTCACCGTAGCCGAAGCCGAGGAGCTGTGCCGCTTCTTCTCCCTGCCCGTTCAGATAATCCACCCCATCGAGATCAGCGGCGACATGCACTGCGGCGAGAACGGCATGACCATGAGCATCGACGCGCCATATCTCCAGCAGGGCGACAAAATCATCGACAATACCGCCCTTTACTTCGCGGCCGACGGTCCGGCACGCCGAGCATCGCTCTACGCCACCGTCCACATGCCCACCAAGAAAGGGCCCATGGCGGCCATACTCAACGTCGGCGCCGCCGACAACCATATCAGCACGGCCGTAGACTGGACCATAGAGCGTAAGATACCACTCAACGGCACTCTTGCGTTCGGCACCACTCTCGGGCTCGGCGCCGACCGTCGCGTGGCCGCCGCGGTCGACATCCGTCCCGGCACCGTGAATTTCGGCGACGATGTATGGGACATCCTCCCCTCGCATCTGGAATGGAGCGACGGCGCGGCCACAGTGGAAGGCTTCGCCCTGGAGGCCGGCGACCAGCACATAGCCGTCGACGGCACCGTCAGCCCCCTGCCGGAGCCCACTCTGGAAGTAGCCATCGACAGGGTGCATCTGCTGCCCGTATTCGAGACACTGGAGATAGACAAGGCTCTCATCAGCGGCACGGCCACCGGCGTCTTCGAGTGCCGCGGCCTGCTCGGCGCGGCGCCGGTGCTGACGAGCGAACGCCTGCACGTGGACGACATCGGCTACAACCGCTGCACCATAGGCGACGCCGACATACTGGCCGCCTGGGACAACGACACCAGGGACATCCTGCTCAACGCCGACGTCACCGCCCCCGACGGCCGCCACTCCTACATCTCCGGCTCGATAGGTCCGGCGTCCGAGACCCTCGACATCACTTTCCGGGCCGACCGCGTGCCCGTGGGCTTCATGCAGCCCTACATGTCGGCCTTCGCATCGGAAGTCGCCGGCTACGCCTCCGGCCGCGCACGCCTCTTCGGCACATTCAAGTACATCGACCTCGAAGGCGACATCTACGCCGACTCCCTCGCTCTGAAAGTCGACTTCACCAACACGCGCTACTTCTGCAACGACAGTATCCACCTCCGTCCGGGCCTCATAGAGGTGCCGCGCGCCACCATCCGCGACATCAACGGCCACACGGCCATGCTCGACGGCATCGTACGCCATAAGTTCTTCAAGGAGCCGTCGTTCGACTTCAAGGTCACCGACGCCCGCGAGTTCCTCTGCTACGACGTCACCTCGCGCCAGAGCCCCGACTGGTACGGCACCATCTTCGGCCGCGGAGGCGCACACATCTACGGCGAGCCGGGCGTGGTGAACATCGACGTCAGCATGACAACCACCGCAGGCTCCGTCTTCACCTTCGTGCTCAGCGACATGATGGAGGCCGACGAATACTCGTTCATCACCTTCCGCGACCGCACGCCGGTGGAGGTGCGCGATTCGGTGGTCGAGGTTGAGGCCATCCCGCAGGCCGTGCTCGACTATCAGAAACGCATGACGGCTGCCATGGAGGACACTCCCAGCGACTACAACATGGACTTCCGCGTCGACGTCACGCCCGACGCCCGCGTCAACATCGTCATGGACCCCGTGGGCGGCGACGAGATAAAGGCCTACGGCAGCGGCAACCTGCGCCTGACCTACGGCTCGGCCAACAACGACCTGCGCATGTTCGGCACCTACGTCCTGGACCGAGGCAGCTACAACTTCACCCTCCAGGACATCATAATCAAGGACTTCACCATTGACGAGGGCAGCAGCATTTCGTTCCACGGCGACCCCTACGCCGCGCAGCTCAACATCGAGGCCGCCTACTCCGTCAACGCCAACCTCAGCGACCTGGACGAAAGCTTCCTCCAGGACCGCGACCTCAACCGCACCAACGTGCCCGTGCAGGCCCTGATGAAAGTCACCGGCGACATGCGCCAGCCCGACATCGCATTCGACCTGCGCTTCCCCACCCTCACGAGCGACGTCTACCGCAAGGTAAGGTCAATCGTCAGCACCGAGGACATGATGAACCGCCAGATCATTTACCTGCTGGCCCTCAACCGCTTCTACACGCCCGACTATATGAGCACCACCAAGGGCAACGAGCTCTTCTCCGTGGCGTCCTCCACCATCTCGAGCCAGCTAAGCAGCATGCTCGGAAAGCTCAGCGACAACTGGACCATAGCGCCCAACCTGCGCTCCGACCGCGGCGACTTCAGCGACGTCGAGGTCGACGTCGCCCTCAGCAGCCGCCTCCTCAACAATCGCCTGCTCTTCAACGGCAACTTCGGCTACAGGGACAAATCGCTCAACACCAACCAGTTTGTAGGCGACTTCGACATCGAGTACCTGCTGAACCGCCGCGGCACATGGCGTCTGAAAGCCTACAACCGCTACAACGACCAGAACTACTACCTGCGCACCGCCGCCACCACTCAGGGCATCGGCATCATGTTCAAGCGCGACTTCGACAGCCTCCTCGCATGGCTCAAACCCCTGCGCCGCAAGAAAGCCGCCCCCACTCCTCCCCCCGCCCCGTCCGACAGCACGCAAACCACCCCGCCGCACGAATAATCAACTCCCACAACCTTGCGCCTTCCATACCGCGCGGGCGCCACTCATATCCCGCTGCTTATCAGACGTTCCACATAAAAAACGCCCGCCCGCAAGTCCTCGAAGAGGACGCGTCCATTGTTAACCTCAGGATAAGCGGCACAGCCGCGTTCCTGAGGTAAGAGCCGCCCACGACAAAGCAAGCTCGACGAGCTTGCGTCCGTGAAAATAACGCCCCGGCAGCCACCTATTTATGGCCGGAGGCCATGGATATTGTTAACCCGGGGCGCTTGCCGCCCCAGGTTAAGGCCACATATCAGATTCAGCCCCGGAGGCGGCTGAACATCAGGCTACGCCATAAAAAGAGCGCGGGACGCGCGAATCCATGATTAACCACACGTGGAGCGCAGCGTAACGTGTGGCAAAGAAACCATACGAGGCGAGCCCGGGACGGGCAGCCTAAAACTCCTAACTGCGCGAAGCGCAACCCACTGCGGCCGCAGGCCGCCCCCCCCTCCCACCTATCCCCTATAAACTATCAACTAAAGAATAAAGGCAAGCCCGCGGAGCGCGGCGGGCACTTTTCAGCCCATGCGTGAGGAGGCGCAGCCGACGAACCATGGGACAGCGCACCACCATCCTCCACGCGCCGAGCTCCGGCAGGATGCGACAGCGCGTGCTTCCGGACCTTGGTCCCGGCTCATACCTACGGCTCCGCGGACTAACTTCCGGAAAGGCGGCGTAGCCGCGTTCCTGAGGTAAGACCGCCCCACGACAAAGCAAGCTCGGCGAGCTTGCGTCCGTGAATTTATGGCCGGAGGCCATGGATATTGTTAGCCCGGGGCGCTTGCCGCCCCGGGAAAAGGCCACATATCAGATTCAGCCCCGGAGGCGGCTGAACATCAGGCTACGCCATAAAAAGAGCGCGGGACGTGCGTATACCTGATTAACCATGCGTGAAGCGCAGCGTAACGCTGGGCAAAGATACCATACGAGGCAGAGCCCGGGACGGGCAGGCTAAAACTCCTCACTGCTCACTCCTCACTCCTCACCGCCCCTCTCACCTATCCCCAATAAATTATAAACTATCGTCAAAGAAGTATATAGCGAAAGCGTGGCCATCCCGAAAGGATTTCCTGCCGCCGGTCGTCCTCGACCACAAGATAATCGATTTCCGAAAGGGACCCGAAACGATAATGGTCGGCCGTATTCAGTTTGTTGGACGTAGCTATCACCACCCTTTTGCCGCCCTGCTCAATAAAACTCCTTTTCATAAGAGCCTCTTCCTGCATCGTCGTCATCAGCCCCTTTTCCGGATGAATGTCGCTCACACCTACTATCGACCAGTCGGGATATACGTTCTCCAATGCCCTGTACGCCATGATTCCCGCCGTCACCTGCGACGGACCGATTATCTTTCCGCCGAGCAGCGTGGTTTCTATGTTTCGTCTTGCAGACAGCTCCGAAGCGATAGGAATACTGTTGGTTACAACAACGAAGTGCTTGTCATCCGGCAACGCCTTTACAAGCTCCAGGTTTGTAGTGCCGCCATCAATCAGCAGAACATCCCCGTCCTTAAGAAGCGGCACCAGTTTGTCGACAAGACTTCGCTTCATAGCTGTATCGGTGCCCAACCGTTCTGTGAACTCTATCGAAATCCCCGAGCGTGCTATCGCGCCGCCATGTACTTTCGTCAGCAATCCCTTCTGTTCAAGTTCGGCGATGTCGCGGCGAATTGTGTCATCGCTCACTCCAAGTTCCGAACTGAGAGATGTCACATATATCCGGCTGTCTTTTGTTATACGTTCAAGTATGAGGTCCTGTCTTTGTTCTTTCAGCATAATTCGGCAGATAATATTTGCATAATACCGCAAAATTAGTTACTTTTGAACAACAAAACAAGCGAACACCGAGGATTTTATCTGATTTATGCGGTATTTTCTCATATAAATTCGCAATATTGAGCAAAACCGCATCCATCACACCCAAAACCGCAAAGACAGGAATGTATGAAAGCACTCTTTTTTGACATAGACGGAACACTAATCGACATTAAATCACACAAGATTCCCGAATCCACGACTCAGGCACTGCTGGAAGCCAAAGCGCGTGGCAACAAATTGTTCATCGCCACCGGGCGCTCCCACACCATAGTGGAATTGCCCGGTCTTCCCAAAGAGATTATCGACGGATATGTGACACTCAACGGCGCCGTATGTCTGGCAGAGAACACACCCATCAGTCTCACCAGAATTCCCGCCGGGACTGTGAAAGCATTCTCGGAAATATGTATCGACCGAAAGCTGACCAATCTGTTCGTGACAATGGAAGGTATGAAAGTCGCAAATTACGACGAACGTTTTGAAAACGGATTCCGGAAATATTTCAATCTGGCACCCGTCCCGGCGACAGATTTCGCCTCGATGCTGACCCAGGATGTTTATCAGATGACCGCATTCTTCACCGAGGAAGCCGAACCGGAACTAAAAGCACGATTCCCAGAACTGGAATTCAACCGATGGTTTCCGACTTTCGCCGACGTCACCTGCAAAGGAGTTGACAAAGCAAAAGGAATTGACGTAATGGCAAAACACTTCGGCATTGATCTCGCTGACACAATCGCTTTCGGCGACGGAGGGAACGACATCCCCATGCTCCTCAAAGCCGGCATCGGCGTTGCGATGGGCAACGCATCCGCCGCAGTGAAAGAAAAAGCAGATATTATCACCGCCAGCGTCGACGCCGACGGCATCTACAAAGCCCTGAAATCCCTTAAAATCATTTGATTCCACCTATAAATTTCCTATTAGAACCGATGCTCAGCACTGCCCCCTCTCTTACCTATCCCCTATCAACTATTAACTAAAATGGGGAAGCCCGCGGAGCGCGTTGGGCAGTTTTCAGCCCAGTAGGTGTTGCAGAACCACGGTACCAATCTAATCGTAGGAACATCCCTTTGGGATGTTATATTGATAATCAGTATGTTACACCAATACACCAAAGTCACACCCTTAAAATTTGGCGAATATTGCAACAGCCTCCTCCCGATATACGTCACCATGCAGAAGTCCCAGCTTGTAGGGACGCACGGCTCGTGCGTCAGAGATTAAAGCACTGATTTTGAACATATTATACGCCAAAATTTCACATCACTGGATAAAACAAGCTTGGCGAGTTTGCATCCGTAAAAATCCCACGACAAGGCAAACCCATCTGGCCGGAGGCTATGAATCTTGTTAGCCCGGGGCGCTTGCCGCCCCGGGGAAGGCCACCCTCAGATTCAGCCCCGGAGGCGGCTGCACGCGCCACCATTCCGCCTGAATAACGGGGGAGAGAAGCGATTTAGAAGCACAAAGTTGCGCTGACACTCATGGCTTTGTTTTGTTTGACGGTATATTCTTTGCTCTTTGACATGTTGATAAGGCCGCGGGCCATGGTAAAGTTGATTTGCAGACGTCGTATCCGAATAGTGGCGCCATACTCGAGCGATGCGTTGAAGCGCTTGAACAATCTCGAAGTACCCCCTTGATATTCCGCTAAAATTTTGTATTTTTGCAAAAATTACAAGAAATATGGCCGAATTAAATATCCTACAATATTCCACATTGCTTTATTTGGCAAAAAGGCAATGAATGGAGATTATGTATCCTACAAATCTTTTTGTGAGGATAATTGTATCCCTTTCGAAAATCAAGAAGACAGGAATCAAATGGCTCATCTTCTTGGTTCTCTTTCCAGATATACGGTAACAATGGAAGTTCCACACCTAATTTCATCTTGTGTTGTACGTCAAAGTTTCAAAGAAAGAATCCCAGGCCCAGGATTCTTTGAACTTGCACAAGAAACCATTGGATATAAATCCTCTATAGATAAATATGAATTTTGGAAACAAGAATGGAAACGTTCATGCGAATTTTGGAAATCCTCTAAAGGACAGACCGAATATAATAGATTAAAAACTGAAATGAGAAAGCTGTTACACATGTAATAATTCGCGTCTTTAAGGACATTGACGCCCACTGATTGTTTGCAGTGTCATAAGTTACTCATAACTTTACGCCCCCGATAGCCCATCACGGGCTTATTCGGGGGTGATTTTTTCATCGTGAAGTTACAAAAATCGGCGACATTCAGTCTACACGCAGGTAAGGGATGACACAGGGATGATAAGGGATAGCCGCGCTCATTCCCTGCTTGAAATAGAGAAGCTATATGTTCCTCGTCATGACTTCGATGGCGACCGGCGTTTTTCCTGCACCGAACGCTTGTTTTTTGTTCGTGTCGATGTTCATATTTGACTCATGTAGGAGTCAACTTTTTTCGGGCTTTGGCATTTGTCCGACCCCTCCCTAAACCCCAAATTGCTGTGCAATTCCCCTGTGTTACAGCTCCAACGAGTTTTCTTTAAGAAGAAAATCGTATATGCTCATTGTGGTTATACCGCTATTGTCTCGTTCTACAAGAATCGGATTACCTACTATGATTATCTTCTTGAATGAATCGTCAACATTCCGCAATGAATTTTCTTCTTGTCTTATTTTTTCCTCAGAGTCAAGTCGATAGGCAGACTGAATGTAGTAACGTTGGTTACCTTTGTTGCATACGAAGTCAATCTCATAGCTGACTCGCTTTTGCTTGCCATCTTTGTCACGAATTATGACGGGCACGACTCCGACATCCACATTGAATCCTCTGACTCGAAGTTCATTATATATAACGTTCTCCATCATGTGTGCCTTTTCCAACTGCCGGAAATTCAGTCTGGCATTTCGTAGCCCAAGATCTACGAAATAGTATTTATACGGTGTATCGATGTATTTCTTACCCTTGACATCATACCGCTGCGACTTTTCTACAAGAAATGAGTCGCAGATATAATCAAGGTAAGCCTTGATCGTTTTGTCGGAAAGTTTGACCTTCTTCTCGCTCTCAAAGGTATTAGCCAATTTTCGCGGATTTGTCAAACCTCCGATGCTTGAGGAAATTATATCAAGCAGAATTTCAAGTTCTTCATCGTTGCGAACTTTATAACGCTCCTTTATGTCTGTCAGGTATGTTTCTGCAAACAATGCTTTCAAATATTCCACCTTGCGCTCTGCGGAGGGATATTCCACAATCTGCGGCAATCCTCCATAAGTCATATACTCCTCAAAAGCCAGTTCAACCGGCATATCTGTTGCCGATATGTATTCGCGGAAACGTAACGGATATATCTTTATCTCCTCGCCCCGGCCTCTGAAAGTGGTTATCACATCTTTTGACAGAAAACGAGCATTGCTCCCCGTAACATATACGTCTGCGTTCTCTATTTTAAGATAGCTGTTGAGTACATCCTCAAATTCATCTACAAGTTGAATCTCATCGATTAAGATGTAATACATCTTTTCATCAACCATTTTGGAGTCAATATGTTCCAAAAGCGCGTCGGGGTCGCGTAGCGCACGGTTGCGTCTGTTTTCGAGGTCTATCTTGATTATATGGTCGGCAGCAACCCCTTTCTCCGTTAACCAGTCGGAGAAAAGGTTGAAAAGCAGATAGGATTTGCCACTACGCCGCACCCCTGTTATGATTTTGATCATATTGTTGTGACGGCTTTCAATCACTCTGTTTAGGTATGTATCCCGTTGTATCCTCATCTTTTGTCCCGAAAAACTGTCATTTGTTACACTTTTTCGGAATACAAAATTAGGGATAATAATTTAATCTTACAAGTTTTCGTGTCTTTTACTTTCCTTATTTATAGCGGTAACTTCGTGCGTAACTTCGTGATAAGGAAAATAGGTAAAGTGTGCGGCCGCGCAGCAGCCGCAGTGTGGCGTTATATTTGCGCGCCGGGGCGTCAATAATGCTTGCCGGTGAGGTGCAGGCGGAAGCGGCGGAGCGAGTGAGCCTGGTCGTTGAGCATCATGCGCATGGGCGTGATGATGGGGCGGAACGAGCTCTTGCGCGGATTGGTGAAAATGCGCAGCTGCCCGGCGTGGCACTCCACCTCCAGGCGGCTTCCGAGCGTCAGCGGCTCGCCGTCAATGTGCGCCGGACCCTCATCCGCGCGGGTGATTACGGCATGGCGCGCGCGCACCGTCTCCACCAGCGCGTTGCGGCCTATGAATCCGGCCATAAGGTCCAGGCCCAGCTTGGCCTTCTGGAGCTTGTTGCCGGCGCGCACTATCGTGATGTCGAGCACGCCGTCGCGTATGCTCGCATCCGGCGCTATGAACGCGTTGTTGCCGTACTGCGAGGCATTGCAGCATACCACCAGGAAGGCGTCGCGCGTAAACTCCCGGCCGTCAATCTCGATGGTGTAGCGTTCCGAGTCGTAGTACATGAACTCGTGGACGGCGCTCTGAAGATACGTGAGCAGCCCGCGGCGGCTCTGGCGCGCGAAATGGTCGCTCACGGCCGCGTCGAAGCCCACGCCGAAGGTGCAGAAGAACGGACGGCCGCACACGGTGCCGTAGTCGCAGGCCGCCACATGGTCGGCCATGATGACGTCGAGCGAACCGTCCACGTCGACCGGTATCTCTATGTGGCGGGCCAGGCCGTTGCCGCTGCCGGTGGGCACTATGCCGAGGGCCACGGGGGTGTCGCACAGGGCGCGCGCCGTCTCGTTGACGGTGCCGTCGCCTCCGCAGGCCAGCACGCCGTAGCAGCCCTGCTCCACGGCGCGACGGGCAAGGCGTGTGGCGTCGCCGGCGCAGGTGGTGTACTCGGTGTATATGTCGAACCCGGCGCGAGAGAGGCGCTCCTCTATGTGCTCGGCCATGCCGGTCTTCGACGTCGTGCCGGACACCGGATTCACTATCAGCAGCAGCTGTCGTTTAGTTTCTCCCATAACAATAAAAAAGCCTGCCAAGAGCTGAATTGCTCCCCCGGGCAGGCTTTGCAAGCTGTGATTCGGGCAATAAGGCCGGAAGCCGTTCCTAAGCGGCCTCCGGCCGTTTCTTTCTGTTACTTACCCTGCTGTTCTGCCTGGAGCGTCATCGAAGGCTGGTCGCAGACCTCGGCCGGGCCGAAGTACTGGATGGGACCGGGGTACACATAGCAGGTGCTGACGGCCCACTGGTCGCGCTGCGAGGCGAACTTGCGGAAGGGCGCGCCGTCCAGGTGCACGAGAGCCTTCTGTATCACGGGCTTCATCTCGCCGTGGCGGCGTTCCATGTTGAACATCATGGTGATGGGTATGCCGCCGGCGTTCCACTGCACGCTGGGGCGGGTCAGGTTGCTCACGCTCGACATGTAGCCCGTCACGCCACTCTTGATAAGGCATGCGGCATTGAAGCCCAGAGCGTAGCAGTAGTCGGCGTCGAAGTTGGAGGGATCGGCGCAGCGTCCCTCGTAGCCGAAGAAGTGGTGCTGCGTGGCATACTTGCCGTTGTAGCGTCCCTCCTTGTGCATCTCCTTCAGGCGCTCGCCCACCATGTGGCTGAGCAGCTTCTCGGTCTCGATGAGCGATACCTGCACGTTGCCGTGGGGGTCGCGGTCGAGCGACAGCTGCAGGGCAACGTCCTCGGGCAGCGAGGCGTAGGTGGCGGCGTTCTCGGCGCTGAGCTTGCCGATGATGTACTCGCGCACGGCCGAGCGCTCCATTCCGGCCACGGCGGTGTCGCCGGCCAGCATGTCGTTCAGCTCGGCTATGAGCTTCTTGATGGCGGGGATGAACTCGATAAGGCCCTCGGGAATGAGCACCGTGCCGAAGTTGTTGCCGTTGGCGGCACGTGCGGCCACGATGTCGGCGATGTAGTTCACCACATCCTGGAGCGTCATGTTCTTAGCCTCTACTTCCTCGCTGATGATGCAGATGTTGGGCTGGCACTGCAGGGCGCACTCCAGGGCGATGTGGCTGGCCGAGCGACCCATCAGTTTGATGAAGTGGTAGTACTTCTTGGCCGAGTTGCAGTCGCGCTGGATGTTGCCGATGACCTCGGAATATACCTTCGTGGCGGTGTCGAAGCCGAAAGAGGTCTCGATCCACTCGTTCTTGAGGTCGCCGTCGATGGTCTTGGGGCAGCCTATCACCTGCACGCCGGCGTTGATGCTCTTGTAGTATTCGGCGAGCACAGCGGCGTTGGTGTTGGAGTCGTCGCCGCCGATGATTACGAGAGCCGTGATGTTCAGCTCCTTGAGAATCTCAAGGCCGCTGTTGAACTGCTCAACGGTCTCCAGCTTGGTGCGGCCGCTGCCGATGATGTCGAAGCCGCCAGTGTTGCGGTACTCGTCGATGATGCTGGCCGTAAGCTCCATGTACTTGTGCTCCACGAAGCCGCCGGGGCCCATCAGGAAGCCGTAGAGATGGCTGTCGCGGTGGATCTTCTTGATGCCGTCGAAGAGGCCGGAAATCACATTGTGGCCGCCGGGAGCCTGACCGCCGGACAGGATGACGCCGACGTTGACGGGCTTGTTCTGACCGGGGTTCGGGTCTTTCTCAAACCTCAGTTCGGGCATGCCGTACGTGTTGGGGAACAATGCTTTTATCTCGGCCTGATTGGCTACCGATTCCGTGGGCTTGCCTTCCACAGCCTTTACGGCGCCGGTGAGCACTACCGGCAGTTTGGGCTGATACGAAGCGCGGGCTTTCTGAAGTGCACTCTTTTTCATGAGCTTTATATCACTGTGGTTAATAATTAGACGTAGGTTTTTTGCGCATGCGTAATTTGGATGCAAAGTACGCAATTTTTTTCAACATTATCAACCATTTCGCCCATTTTTTCAATTCACGCAAGCAAGATATTGGCAAGAAAATCGCTTGCGGACGTCGCGGAGTTATTTCAGGATCTGCGACTCGGGACCTGTCGGCAGATCGGTGTCAATCTCCTTGCTCACTTTCTTTTTGCCATAGGAGAACGAATAGGTGGCCGAGAATATGAAGCGGCTGTGGCTGGATGCGGAATATTCCTGTGCTACTGTATTGTAATAGCGGGTGTTGATCTCGTAACGGCTGTCCCGGTAGGAGCTGAAAGGACGGACTGCAGTGACGCTCAGCTGCAAGTTACCGTTGCCCCAACCGGCCTTAAGGTAGTAAAAACCGCGGTGGCGGGCCACACCGTCGCACGAGATCTGCCTGCGCCCGGGCTGATACAGGGCCGATATGTAGAAATCCCTGAACGTGTATCTTGCATCGACATGGCACACCACGTATGTACCAGAATCCGTGATAGGCCCGTGAAAGTTCTGCGTGACGCCGTTAATGTTTGCGCCGAGAGACAATGCATTGTTGAACAGCTTATAAAACATCGACACGCCGTACAGAAAATCGGTATTGTTGCCTGCGTTCACATATTTTCTGACCATCACGTCGCGGCCGCCTATCACTTCCGGTACATAATCGTAGCATATGGCATGACGGTTGTACTTGAAGCCCATATAAGGCGAAATCGTAAAGGCTTTTGTCGGCATATACGTATGCTGGAGAGAGGTGCTCAGCCATGTGGAGTTCTTCAGATCCGGATTGCCGGCTATGGCGAAAATCTGATTCTGTAGCTGCACGAAGTCGGTTTTGTTCCTTTGACCTGCCGACTGTCGGTAAATCATGCTGCTGAACTGGGTGCGGTTCTTCGGACTGAAAAAATATGAGGCATATACATAATACTGCGGATTCACCGTCGTCTCGCTGACGCCGTTGATTTTGAGTTTGTCAGCATAAACCACCACGTTCGGGCTGAGTGTTAGGTTTCCCAAGATGAAATTGCCTTGCAGCATGGCGCCGCCGTAGATTTGGCGTCCTTTCTGATAGGAAGGGGTTGTACCCTGATAGTCAATATTGTTGCCCGAGGCATTGCCGTAGACTTTGGCCGTAAGGGAATGCTTGCCGAGCGACTTCCGCAGACTGACGCTCAGGCCGGCCGACCATGCTTTCTCGTCGACGAGATTGACGATGGACGCCGTGCCGGAGCTATAACGGCTGTCCATGTCGTTCTTGGAATATGAGGCCTTCGGTTCCACCACCAGCATTAACTTTTTGGGCAAGGTGAACTGATAGTTTCCACTCCAGGAGAATCCGATGGACTTTCTGTCTTCCGAACTGAAATCTATGCCCGAGGTGTATTCCGGAACATCGAACCGTTCCTCGGCTTCACTGTAATTGTGCGGGAATTTTCTGTACCGCAGACTGAACGTGTTGGTAAGGACAGTCTTCTTCGTGCTGTAAACAGCTCTGAGAAAAGTCGATACGTTGTGGTTCTTCTCCAGCGAGTTCTTTGTTTCCTCGACATAGCTGACAGTTTTGTCCGGAAAGACAAATTCCGACTGCTGAACGATGCGTCCATGCTTATTGTTGGTGTAATCGAAATCCACGCCCACATCGTAGATCATCTTCTTGTATGCCAGCTTGGAATATGCTCCGTACTGGCCGTTGTTCATAACGGTTAACTGATCGGCATTGATCTTGGTGTAGCCGCCGAACTCATACTGTACCATCACAAAATTCACCACATGCCGCGCACCGCCGAAACGGGGATCGGTAGGAAAGTCGTAAACATCAATGCGTTTCACCTCCTCGGCGCGAATATTGCGGACGTCAGTGCGCGACGCCGGCCTGAAATCTATAAAAGTAGACACCGGTTCGCCGGACAGCGTACTGATTGTTCCATCAAACGACGACACATTCAGGGTGGTTATGCCGGTGTTCTGTATCAGCTGCGTGCCGTCGGCCGAGATGCGCTTGTTCTGCGAAGTAGGGATATATGTCTCCTTTTCAGCCGACATGCTGCGGTCCGAAGCCGTCACCGTCAGCTCTTTCAGCGCCTCAGGCTTTTTGACATAAAAAGCCGGGATATAGATAGTCATAGAATCAGTCGGTTGCTGAATCTGACGTCCATGCCAGCCGTTTTCAATCTGATATAGCAGTGCAAACGGAGCCTTCGGAGCATCCCTGAATATAAAAGTGCTGTCCCTTTCATTCAGTTCGGCGCTTGCCAGCAATTCGCTGAAATCGACATTATACAGATGTGGAGTAAACTCGACAGTTTTCTCGTTGGTCTCGTCCACACGGAAAATAACAGTCATATCATAGGCCGAAGCGGGCAGGCAGCAGGCGGATGCCGCAAGGACGATTAAGGGAAAAAGATGTTTCATATCAGAAATAGTTACAATTAGGCGCCATAGCGTGCGGCTTGCGCAGCAAATGTAAAGCAAAAAACAAATTAGCAAACATATTTTCAAAAATTTTTAATAATTAGTCAAAATAGATAAAGAATTGCCCAAAACAAAGACAGCCGCATGCTGGTACCTGGGCATGCGGCTGTATGTGTGTTTGTGCGCTTGGGAGTGCTGGCCGAGCTTGGCTCGAT